>Ga0209555_10000205_pt1 | contig 50781 bp, 46 predicted proteins | sample SaaInl85LU_5_DNA_FD_184643 | JGI IMG/M metagenome (GOLD analysis project Ga0209555, IMG submission 184643) | Marine microbial communities from expanding oxygen minimum zones in the Saanich Inlet - ESP_85LU_5_DNA (SPAdes) (version 2) | ecosystem: Environmental > Aquatic > Marine > Intertidal...
CTTTTAAATCTCCTGAAAGTTCTCCTTTGTCATTTGGATCCATAATACTCCAAAATAAACTGTGATTATAAAAACCACCGCCATTGTTTCGCACAGCACCATTAGACATGTCTAGGTTTTCTAGAATTGATTCAATGCTTTCATTTTCAAGTGCAGTTTCCTCGATTGCAGCATTCAATTTTGTGGTATATCCATTGTGATGTTTAGAATGATGTATTTCCATTGTTCTTGCATCAATGTGAGGCTCTAAAGCATCATATGCATAGTTTAGTTTTGGTAATTCAAAAGCCATATGTATTTTTTTTTAAGGTTTAAATAATTTATGTCAAATTTACAATTTTCAATCTATATTTAATGATGAATGTAATTAAGATTGTTTATTTTGGTATAAATTTAATTTAGTGTTAGCATCGAGTTTTAAGATATATAATGCCTCAGCAGGAAGTGGAAAAACATATACTTTAGTCAAAGACTATTTAAAAATTGTTTTAACCTCTAGTGCTTACTTGCCTCATCGTCATGTCCTTGCAATTACATTTACAAATAAGGCTGTAGATGAAATGAAAAATCGAATTATAGATGCTTTGCTACGTTTTTCATCCCCAAAAATTTTAGAAACAAAAGACGATTTATTTTCCGATTTAGTTAAAGAACTTGATAACACTCCAAAATTTATTCACCAGAAATCTAAACAATTAATTCAGAAAATTTTACATAATTATGGAGGGTTTGATGTTTCAACAATAGATAAATTTAATCAGCGACTTATCAGAACATTTGCTCATGACCTACACCTTCCTGTAAACTTTGAAGTTGAATTAGATACTGATATGTTATTACAAAAAGCAGTAGACCAAGTGATTTCCAAAACAGGAAAAGAAGAAGCGCTCACACGTGTTTTGCTTGACTATGCCATTGAAAAATCTGACGATGATAAAAGTTGGGATATTGCTCAAGACTTATTTAAATCTGCAAAACTTCTGACACAAGAAACTAACTTGCCTTATTTGGAACTTTTGTCCAACCAAAAGCTTGAAACTTTTGATGCATTGGAAGCAAAAGTAAACAAAGAGTACAAAGCTATTGAATATCAAATAGCAGAAGCAGCAACACAAATTTTAAAACTTATAAAATTAAGAGGGATTAGTTTTACAGATTTCACAAGAGGCTCTCTTCCAAAACATTTTTCTTCCTTAGCGGCTAAGAAATCTGATATTAAATTTGATTCAGTTTGGCAAAAAAATATTGAAACAACCTCATTGTACACTAAAAAAACACCAGCTGATATTTGTCAAAAAATAGATGTTTTGCGTCCAGATTTGGTGGCTGCTTTTGAGAATACAAAAAAAGCAGTTTATCTTTTGAGATATTTTAAGAATATAAAAAAGAATCTAACGCCGCTTTCAGTTTTAACGCTTATCCAAAATGAAATCAATACTATAAAGGCCTCACAAAATCTCCTTTTGATTTCAGAATTTAATACCATAATAGGAAAGGAAATTAAAGAACAACCAGCCCCTTTTATTTATGAGCGCATTGGCGACAAGTTCAACCATTATTTTATTGACGAATTTCAAGACACATCTGAACTTCAGTGGGCAAACCTAATCCCTTTGATGATTAATACTCTTGCTTCAGAAAACAGCAGCATTTTGTTGGTAGGCGATGCAAAACAGTCGATTTATCGCTGGCGTGGAGGCAACCCCGAACAGTTCATCAACTTAAAAAACAACATACACGATTTACCTGTTAAGGCTAGCGTTTCAGATTTGCCTGTGAATTACAGAAGTACAAAGAAAGTTGTAAAATTCAATAATGATTTCTTTTCTTATTGTTCAAAAGTTATTTTTTCGAACATTTCTCATGGTGAACTTTATGAGAAGGCGACTCAAGATTTTCATAAAAAGAAAAAAGGGTATGTTCATCTTTCTTTTTTGGATTTTGAAAAAGGCGCCGATAAAAATTTACTTTATGCTGATGAAGTGTATAAAACAATTAAAAAGTACAAGGCTTCAAATTCTCTAGCGTCTTATAAAGATATTTGTGTATTAGTACGAAAACGAAAAGAAGGTGTGGCTGTTGCCAATTATTTAACTTCAAAAGGACTTGATATTATTTCAAATGAAACATTATTAATTGCAGAATCTAAAGAAGTTCAGCTGATAATTAATATCTTTTCATATCTTCAAGATAATACTAATTCTGTTGCCAAATTGAATGTTTTAAATTACTTAATTGATAAACACAAAATTGAAGATGGGCATCAATTCAGATTGAATTTTTTATCGTTAAATTCTTTTTCATTTTTTGCAGGACTAATTCAGTTGGACATCAATTTTGACCCTCGTGCTGCTGTTCAATTTCCTGTGTATGAGCTTGCAGAATATATTGTAACAACATTTCATTTAGTTAAAGACACTAATGCTCATGTTCAGTTTTTATTGGACATTGTTTTTGAATTTTCTCAGAAACAGTCCTCGAACATATCACAATTTCTGGCATATTTTGACCAAAAGAAAAGTTCTCTTAGTATTGTTTCACCAAAAGGTATGGACGCAGTACAAATTATGACTGTACATAAATCCAAAGGACTTGAATTTCCGGTTGTTATTTTTCCTTTTGCAGAGCTTGATATTTATAGAGAAATAGAGCCAAAAGAATGGATGCCTACTGCTCACTTACATGAAGAATTTCCGTTTTTTCTAATGAATTATAACAAAGATTTTAAACATTTTGGCGCAGAGGGGAAGGCCAAATACATTGAACATCAGTCAAAATTAGAATTGGACAATATCAATTTACTCTATGTTACCTTAACACGAGCCGTAGAACAGCTCTATATTATTGGAAATGCATCGGGTATTTCCAAATCAGAAGGTGATTTTAAAACGTACTCAGATTTGTTGATAGACTTTCTTAAGGCAGAAGGCGAATGGGATGATGGTATTTTGTCTTATAGCTTTGGCGATTTAGAAGCCATTGATCAAGAGGATGATCCAAATATTCCAATAATACCTCAAAAGAAATTTATTTCAACTCCAAAACATCAATTGAATGTTTCAGTGGCAACAAAGGCAGATTATTTTTGGGATACCACTCAAAAAGAAGCTATAGAAAAAGGAAATCTAATACATTTTTTATTGTCAAAAGTGTTTTTACCAACAGATATTAAAATGGTGCTTAATACTGCACTAGGTGATGGGTTAATTTCTCAAGCACAAAGTAAGGAGCTTTGTCAAATTATGGAGTCTATAGTTTTTCATCCACAACTTAAATCTTATTTTAGCACAGATGTTGAAGTTTATAATGAGCGAGAAATCATGACGAGTACAGGTCAAATTATAATTCCAGATCGATTGATAATTACTCAAGCAAAATGTGCTGTAATAATAGATTACAAAACCGGGGCTTATTACGATAAACACCAGCAGCAGTTAGAAAATTATGCGTCTATTGTTAAGCAAATGGGCTATAAAATTGACAAAAAAATATTGGTTTATATTCACCCAGAACTGAACCTAAAATTATACACCTAAACGAATCTTATGTATAAAACCATAAAACAACACTTAAAACAAGAACTCGAAAACATAAAAGAGCAAGGCTTATATAAAGAGGAACGTATCATTGTGTCCTCTCAGGGGGCTGAAATTACATTAGAAACAGGACAAACAGTTTTAAATTTTTGCGCTAATAATTATTTAGGACTCGCCAATCATCCAGAGGTAATTCAGGCTGCAAAAGATACTATGGATACCCATGGATTTGGAATGGCCTCAGTCCGATTTATTTGTGGAACTCAAGACATTCATAAAAAGTTAGAACAAAAAATAGCATCATTTTATCAAACAGAAGACACAATACTCTATGCCGCAGCTTTTGATGCTAATGGAGGCGTTTTTGAACCTTTACTTACCGATCAAGATGCTATAATTTCGGACAGTTTAAATCATGCTTCAATTATTGATGGGGTTCGCTTGTGTAAAGCAAAGCGCTTCCGTTACAAAAACAATGATATGCAAGATTTAGAGACACAGCTTAAAGCTGCAAGTGACAGCAAGGCACGATTCAAAATTATAGTAACTGATGGCGTGTTTTCGATGGACGGTCTTGTAGCGCCCTTAGATAAGATTTGTGATTTAGCAGAAACATATGATGCTCTAGTCATGATTGATGAGTGTCATGCGGCAGGATTTATTGGGAAAACTGGCATAGGCACTTTAGAGGAGAAAAATGTTCTTGGACGCATAGACATCATTACAGGTACATTGGGCAAGGCTCTTGGTGGTGGCATGGGCGGATATACCACAGGCAAAAAAGAAATTATAGACATGCTTCGTCAACGCTCAAGGCCCTATTTATTTTCAAATTCTTTAGCCCCAGCATTGGTGGGGGCGTCAATTAAAGTTTTTGATTTATTATCAAATGACACGAGTTTACGTGATAAATTAGAAGAAAACACAAACTATTTCAAAAAAAGCCTTCAATCTCTAGGGTTTGATATTATTGATGGAGATTCTGCAATTGTGCCAGTGATGTTATATGATGCAAAATTGGCACAAAAAATGGCCAATATGTTATTAGATGAAGGGATTTATGTAATTGGCTTTTTTTTCCCTGTTGTGCCTAGAGAAAAAGCAAGAATTCGAGTTCAACTCTCGGCAGCCCACGAAAGACATCATTTAGACATGGCAATACAGGCTTTTAAAAAAGTGGGGAACGCTCTCAATATTATCTCATAACTTACTGATTATTAGTTTTTTTACTCAAAAAGCATAATTTATTAGCATTATATTTGTTTAGTGAATTTAACATGTTACTTTTGCATTGAATTTAACTTATAAAAAATTAAATAAATTATGAAAAATTTTAAAAGTTTAGCACTTACTTTTATGCTAATAACTTTTGTGACAAATGTAAATGCACAAACTGAAGACAACCCATGGCAAATTTCTATAGGAATAAATTCAGTTGATGTATATCCTGTTGGAGAACCTTCTCCACAAGGAGAACTTTTTGATGAGTTCTTCAATGCAACAGGCCACTGGAATATTTATCCATCAATAACTTCATTTGGTTTTAGCAAATACTTAGATGATAACTTCTCATTTGGTATTACAGGTTCTTTTAATGTAATAGAAAAATGGGGGTCTAATTATGCAACTAATGAAACTGTAAAGGTTAGCGAATTAAATTATTATGCTCTTGATGGAGTTGTAAAATATAGTTTATCTGAGATTTTAGGATTAGACAAAATTGAACCATTTGTTGGTTTAGGTGGTGGTTATTCTTGGCTTCAAGAAGGCCCTTACAATAATAATGCTGGAGGAGATTCAGACGCCAACATTGGTTTTGCAACAGCTAACGGTACTTTAGGTCTTTCTTATTGGCTTTCTGACAATCTTGGTTTAACTTATCAATCGAGTTATAAGCATACTTTCCAAGATTATGGCACAACACATTTTCAACATTCTCTAGGTCTTTCTTTGAATTTTGGAGGAACAGATACAGACGGTGATGGAATCTATGACAAAAAAGATGCATGTCCAGAGGTGCCAGGTTTAGAAGAATTTAACGGATGCCCAGACACAGATGGTGATGGTATACAAGATTCAGAAGATGCATGTCCAGACGTTGCTGGTTTAGCAGAATTCAATGGTTGTCCAGACACAGATGGCGATGGCATTTCTGACAATAAAGACAATTGTCCAGACGTAGCAGGTGTTGCTGCCCTAAACGGTTGCCCAGATGCAGACAACGATGGTGTTGCAGATGCTGATGACAAATGCCCAACTGTTGCAGGAGATGCAGCAAATGGTGGATGTCCTTGGCCAGACACTGACGGCGATTCAGTTTTAGATAAAGACGATAAATGCCTAAATGAAGCAGGCACAGTTGCAAACAACGGTTGCCCTGAGACACCAAACGAAGAAGTGCAAGCTCAGTTGACTAGCTATGCAAGAACAATCAACTTTGATACAGGAAAATCTAACATTAAGGAAGCTGCAAATGAAACACTTCAAGCAATCGTGGCTATCCTTAAAGAATACCCAAAAGCAAATTTTGTAGTAGAAGGACATACAGATAGTACAGCATCAGAGAAATTTAATCAGAAACTTTCTGAGGTGAGAGCTGCAAAAGTTGTGTCTTACTTAACCGCTAACGGTGTTGACGCTTCAAGATTGACATCAGTTGGATATGGTGAAACAACACCAATTGCTTCAAATAACACAAAAGCAGGACGTGCAACTAACAGACGTGTTGAGGTAAAATTGGCGAATTAATTTTCCAAACCTCAAAAATAAATTTAAAAACGCTTCGCTTTTGCGAGGCGTTTTTTATTTTTAGGCTATGGGAAGCTTCATTTCAGACATACTTAAAGAACTAAAAAATCAAGAGAAAGATTTCTCAAGATTAACTTTTATACTTCCAAACAAACGCGCAGGTCTATTTTTGAAACAAGAGTTATCAAATTATATTGATAAGGCTAGTTTCTTGCCAGAAATATGTTCTATTGAATCCTTTATTGAAGAGCTATCTCAGTTAAGGAAAATAAGTTCAATAGAGCTACTTTTCGAATTTTATAGTGTTTATAAAAACCTTACCCCAAAGGACAAAGTAGAGCCGTTTGATCAATTTTCTAAATGGGCTACTATTATAGTTCAAGATTTTAATGAAATTGATAGATACTTAGTATCTCCACCAAAAATATTTGATTATATCAGTGAAGTTCAAAAAATGAACCATTGGTCTTTGGATCCAAATCCAACCAAAATGATAAAAGGGTACTTATATTTTTGGCAACAAATAAAAGAGTATTATTTAATCCTCAACCAACAATTGATAAACAAAGGTGTTGGATATCAGGGCTTAATGTACAGAGCTGCTGTAAAAAACCTAGAAGATTATATTCAAAATACGAGTCGAGGGGAACATGTGTTTTTAGGTTTTAACGCCCTTAATTCTTCAGAATCTATCATTATTCAAGAATTATTACAACAACAGTGCGCACAAATTTATTGGGATATAGACCACGTTTTTTTAGACAGCCCTATTCATGATGCGGGGCATTTTATACGGCAATACAAAAAGGAATGGCGGTTTTTTAAAACACACAAATTTAATTGGTCTACAAAAGATTATCAAAGTGACAAAAAAATCCATATTACCGGTGCCCCAAAAAACATAAGCCAGGTAAAATATATTGGAGAGCTTTTAGACGATTTATATGAAAAAAATGCTCTTGAAAATACCGCTTTAGTCCTAGCAGATGAGTCCCTGCTATTACCAATTTTAAATTCGATTCCAAAACAAATTGAAAATATTAATGTTACAATGGGCTTGCCACTACGCCAGATTCCATTTGCGTCATTTGTTGAACAATGGTTTCAACTTCATAGTATGTCCACTACGACTTATAATCATAAAGATGTAATAGGGCTTTTATCACACCCATTCATTGCACCATTTTTTAGAAATCATACTGTTGAACTCAATAGTGTTTTTAAGACCATTAAGCATCAAAACTATACGCTAGTTACATTGAGTCAATTAATTGGTTTTGCTCCTAAATTAGAGTCAAAGCTTAAGCTTATTTTTGAGCCTTGGAATAACCAACCTAAATACGCTTTAAAACAATTTAAAACTTTAATTTTTGAGCTTAAGAAATCTTACGAAATACAAAAAGAGGAACAGTTTTTACCTAAAGAATATTTACTAAGATTCTTAGAATTGTTCAATCAGATTGAACATTTAGATGCAACTTATTCCTATATCAATTCTATAAAGACGCTTCATGGTTTGTATCGAGAATTAATGAATAAAGAAACTTTAGACTTTAGAGGAGAGCCACTCAAAGGGCTGCAAATTATGGGGATGTTGGAATCTCGTGTTTTAGATTTTGAAACGGTTATTTTAGTTTCTGTAAACGAAGGCATTATCCCTGCAGGGAAAACACAAAACTCTTTTATACCTTTTGATGTAAAGATAGAAAACCGCTTGCCAACATATAAAGAAAAGGATGCAATATATACGTATCATTTCTACCGACTTTTGCAGCGCGCTAGAAATATTCATCTTATTTACAACACAGAACCAGACGTATTGAATGGAGGTGAGCCAAGTCGATTTCTTGCGCAGCTACAATTTGAAGGGCTTCACAACCTTACACATCATGTTGTTGTTCCAAAAATTTCAATGCAAAATTTAAAACTGCAAGAAGTTATAAAAACGCCACAAATTATAGAGCAATTAAAATCTATTGCAGTAGAGGGTTTTTCTCCATCATCGCTTGGGCAATACATAAGAAACCCTATTGATTTTTATAATTACAAGATTCTTGGGATAGAACAACCCAATGAATTAGAAGAAACCATAGAGGCCAGTACTTTTGGGAGCGTGATTCATTTGACTTTAAAAGAATTTTACTCCAATTTTGTTGGTCATAAATTAGAGGTTTCTAAACTTGAAACCCTTAAACCAAAAATTCAAGACACAGTATATCATTATTTTAAAAAACTATATAAGAAAGGAGACCTTTCCAAGGGCAAAAACTTTATAAGTCTTGAAATTGCAAAACGGTATATTCATAATTTTATAGATGAAGAAATTCAGTTTATAAAAGACGGTAACGAAGTCCTAATTCAATCTATTGAGGAAACTGTGGAATTTGATTTTCAATATTCTGAGTTTGAATTTCCAATAAAATTAAAAGGGAATGTCGATCGTATTGATATTTGTAATGGGACTCAGCGCATTATTGATTATAAGACTTCAAAAGTTTCGCAAGTAGATTTGAATTTGGTTGACTGGGGTCATATCACAAAGGATTACAAGAAACATAACAAAAGCTTTCAGGTTTTGATGTATGCCTATATTTTAAGTAAAACACAACCTTTTGATGGACCAATGGTGGCAGGGATTTTATCATTTAAAAATTTAAGAGGAGGGGTTTTAAATTTTACCAAAAAGAATAAACCAGGTTCGGGAGCTTCCAAGCAACAATATATCACGTCAGAGATTTTACAAGCTTTTGAAAATGAGTTAATAAATTTATTATATAAATTGTTTGATTCAGAAGTGCCATTTATTGAAAAAGAAATATGATTGTAAAGACATTAAATAAAGAAATTAAAAGAGAAAAAACCCGTTCGATTTTATATGATTTGTTTTATAATGATGCTATACAAAAAGCGCCACTGATTATTTTTTGCCACGGATATAAAGGGTTTAAAGATTGGGGCGCATGGAATTTATTGGCAGAAGCTTTTGCCTCACAAGGTATTGCTTTTTTAAAATTTAATTTTTCTTATAACGGAGGAACTGTGACTCAGCCCATAGATTTTCCAGATTTGGCTGCTTTTGCAGAAAATAACTATTCTAGAGAGCTTGATGATCTAGATTGTATTATTGAAATGGTTTTTAATAGCTATAAAAATCACATAGCATTAGATGTTGAAACTCTTATTTTAATGGGTCACAGTAGAGGTGGAGGGATTGTTACAATTAAAACATCAGAAGATTCTAGAGTAAAAAAACTAATCACCCTAGCAGGAGTAAGTGATTATAAATTAAGATTTCCAAAAGGGGAGGCACTAGAAATCTGGCAGGAAAAAGGGGTGTATTTTATTGAAAACAGTCGAACAAAACAAAAAATGCCACACAACTATCAGTTTTATCAAGATTTTATAGCTAATGAAAATCGATTAAGTATAGAAAATGCTGCCACAAAAATTAGTATACCACATTTAATTGTTCATGGAGAATCAGATACTGCTGTGTCTTTTTTTGAAGCAACTCAATTAAATTTATGGAGCCAAACAAGTGTCATTTATAAAATACCAGACGGAAACCATGTTTTTGGAGCCAAATATCCGTGGGAAAACCCAAAAATGCCACGAGATTTGGAGCTTGTTTTTTCAGAAACATTGGATTTTATTAACAATTAGCTCTACTTCTTAAAAAAAATGCTATTTATCTGATAATTTTTTTGGTATTACCGAAGTAATTTTTGTAATTTGGACTAAAATAAAATTATATTATGGGATATTCATTCAAAAATAGCAAAGGAAAAACGTATTATTTGCACACTAAAGACGTTGTCTTGAAAGGTGGAAGAAACCAAACAATTTATTATTTCGCAAAAGATGAGCGTTCAAACTCATGTGATCTTCCTGCAGGGAAAAAGATTGTTGAAAATGAAAAAACAGGTCTTCCATTTGTGAAGAAAGCATAATAAGTTTTCCGAAAACAATTAAAAAACCCACTCATCTGAGTGGGTTTTTTTATGCCTTACATCATTTTCATTGATGTTAAATTTTTAATAAGCATCATTCAGTTTCCATTTGAGCAATAACAGCAGCATTGTATGCTGTTGGGTCAAAAGCATTGTATGCCTGAACTACTTTTCCGTCTTCCCACCTGAACCAGGCATACCCCATTTCATTTAATGTTTCACCCGTATTTTTGACAACGCCACTCCAGTTGTACCAAACATTGGTAAAGATTTTCCCATCATTATAATACATTGTAGCAGTATAAACATCATTGTGTGAAATATTGTCAAAATAATCGTGACCTGTGCTAAAAGCTGCCATAAATTCAGCAACACTCATTTCTGTACTATTAACAGCATAAGTAGCATCCTCTGTGAAAATATCTTTTGCATCTTCCATATTATTATCTCTATAGGCTTTCATGAATTTTCCTACAAGCTCTGTGTATTTGTCTTCATCTAACATATATCCAGACATTGGTTGATCATCAATAGGATATTTGGTTTTTTCTGTACAGCTTATGATAAGTAAAGCAAGTATAATTAGTTTAATTGTATTTTTCATTTTATTTAAAATTGGTTTTAATTTATTTTTTACATAGATCGAACAACAGGAGCTCCTAATATTCCACTGACACAATATTGCCCAGTCAAGTTTATAAGCTCTGTAAACATTTCTGCTCTTTGTTGTCCTAGTTGCATATGCGCTTGAGCGCCTTCGGGGCCATTATATATTTCTGTAATTCCATATAGTGTATGACCCGTTTCTCCACTGGTTGGATCTAGTGGATTGTTGAACTCTGGACTTTTCATTACGGCATAACAAAGAATAATAGGCTCTACATCCCCATCGATATGATGTGTTTCACGCATAAATGATTCATGTGTGTTTAGAAATGCTTCCATTCTTTCGGTGTCATTATTTGGCACTTTATACGCCACATGAAACCCCACACAACCTGTTTTAATTTTCATAATGTATAGTTTAATTTTGATTCATTCCAAATATATGGAAATTTACTTGCAAAATAAAACCAATAATATAAACAACAAAAATTATAAGCTAATTAAGAGGATTAGAAACAGCAGAATTAAAAGAGGAAGATATGCCTATGGTTTAGTTGCAGTTAGAATTTAATCTGAATAAACTATATTCAGGCGTTTCAAAATATGCTTCACCACCATCACATTCAAAAGCAACAGGAGTTACTAATTCACTGCCAAAATGTAAATCAACAGTCAGAACATTATTTTCAAATGTGTAAGGATTGGTTGTTGGTAAATGATTTCCATCATTAGCTTCATATGAGTTATATAATGCATTACAGTCACTTTCTACACAATAGTAAGTATAACGCACTCCATCTTCATAGAGATACATTGTATTGCCTGCTGGAATAGTCCCTTCTATTAGCCATTTACCTTCAATCGAATAATACGGTGCTGGTAAATTAGTCTCTTCTGAATTATCATTACTTGAACAAGCGAAGATGAGAATGGCGGAGAGTAAGAGTAATTTTTTCATTTAGTTAAATTGGTTCTCTCAAATATACTAAATTTTATTTCAATTTTTGGTCCATAAAAAATATATCTGTAGCATAGTAGCTTTGGAACAAAGCGAGATTAATTGTGATACTAGGATTGTCGGCTTATTTAGTTTTTTTTTAAAAGTTTTGTCATCAATCTTCTTTTTTTCATAAATTGACCGTGTCGTAAGCAAACCCTAAATACAACGGGGATTAACCCCATAACCCTAATTCAAAATCCCTAAAGTTAAATTTTATAACCTCTAAATTTCATTTCCATTTTCGTCCCACTTTTTTGTGATTTCCTCTCCATCTTTGTATGTTCTTTCCATTTCTAGTTGTCCGTTTTCATACCACCGTTTGTTGGAGGATATATCTCCGTCTTTCCAATTTATTTCTTGTTTTAACTGCACATTTTCATACCAATAAAAACTTGGTTCATCATTAATGCCATTTTTGTAGCTTTCTTCTTCTTCAATTTGCCCATTCTCATACCACTGTATGCATTTACCATCTTTTTTATCATCCTTAAAATTAAAGACCGCTTTTTTATTGCCATTTTCATACCATTGTAGCCATTCACCATTTTTTTCATCATCCTTAAACTCTCTTTCTTCTTTCTTATTTCCACTTTCATAGTAATACTTCCATCTACCATTTGCCATTCCATCCTTATAAAAATTTTCTTCCTCAAGAGTACCATCTTTATAGTTTTTGTAATCTCTAATAACTTCTCCCTTTGGGTGAGGTCGAAAAGTTAAAGTGTCACTTATTTTTCCATTTGAATGATAGGAAGTTCTCACGCCAACTTCTTCTCCATTTTTATATTCACACTCTGTTCCTATTTGACCGGGTGTATAGGGTAAATATGAAATCCATTTACCTTCCTTTAAACCATTTACATAGTTACCTTCTTCATATGCATCTCCACTTTTTTGCCAACTTTTCATTTCTCCGTACAACACCCCTTCTTTATAGTTAGCAACTTTAGCTTCAAGATACACTCCTTTAGACTCCTTAGTATCAGCTTGGTATTTATGTGGATATGATTGCATTTTTGAATACGAGTCTTTATCATAACCCCAACCAAGGCTATCTTCGAAAAAATAAACCCATTCGCCAATTTTCAAACCGTCCATAATTTCGCCTTTAGCTATAATGAATTCCTCTTTGGATTTTTTATCCCCTAAATCTTTTTTTGGATAGTAAATTTCTATTTTACCATTAAATAAGGCTATGGCTTTTTTATCTTTTATGTAGAACTTTACTGGTTTATCAAAAGTTTTTTCTCCAAACCCTAACTTAGTATCGTGTTCAATGTCAAATGTATCATCTAAACCTTCCAAAGATTTTGGTTTATTGTCGACTGTAATTCTAATTGAGTTGTTTTTATTTTCTTTAATCTTTAGTAAAATTGATTGTGTATTTTTTTCCAAGAATTTTAAATTTTTTATTAATCTTTAATTATAATAAAAATAATAAATAAATTTATAGTGACAATATATTTTTGTACTTATACATCAATATGTTCTTTAACTAAGTGAGTTTTTATTCTAACATCAGGATACTTTGATTTAAGTTTCTCTAGTGCTCTCATATACTTAGATGAATCATCCATAAATGCAATACCATATGGAGCAGAGGGGAGTAAAATCGAACTATTTTGGTGAGGATTTGGAATTATTAAAATAAAATATCGTTTAAATAACTCCACATTTCGTTATGGAAATTGATAGGGACTAAATCATCACTATCGGGAGCTTCACCCATGCGAATGATTACTAGATTTTGACTTGGTATAACATCAAGATATTGACCATTTTTACCCATCCCAGCAATTAAATCTTCTGGTGCGTTGGAAGCCAAAGAAGTCTGTATTGGGAAGGTTATGCCAGGTGGTATCAAACTATCTTTGCCATTGAGCCACCACAAGTATCCATAGGATTCATTCATTTGTTGAGAAGTATTTACCATGTTTGAAAAATAATTTGTGTCACTTAAAATCACTTGGTTATCCCATACGCCTTCATTTAACATCAAAAGACCAAACCTAGCCATATCCCTTGCCGTGCTCCAGTAAATATTACTGTAATTAGATTGAATCCAACTTCCACCCATCCCAATTTTCATTTTTACTTTTTGATTGGTAAAATCATTGTATGTTGTCTCGGATGTGTTTTCGATGACATCTTTTAGGAGTGAGTATGTGGCGTTGTGATAAAACCAGTTTGTCCCAGGGGTGTTTTTATAGGTCAGGCAATTTGGATCTGTACAATTTAGGTTATCCACTAGATAATCCAAGCCGGTTGTCATGGTCAAATGGTGTTTGATTTTTATCAAACTCTCTTGACTTTCTTCTAAACTTGTCCATCCATTTCCAAGAAATGTTGAGCTGCTATCCTCTAGGGATAAAATCCCATTGTCTTTTGCTATGCCTACTAAAAAGGCAGTGAGTGTTTTGCCTGCAGAAGCCCAATACCAATTAGAGTTGCTATCAAAAGGAGCTGTATTTGAAAAGTTATTACCCCAATAATTTTCTAAAACAATTTTTCCATCTTTTAAAACTACAAAAGCACGGGTGTTGTTAAGTTGAAGAAAATTATAAAGATTATCGATACCAACGGAATCCCAGTTTAGTTCCTCAGGATTTAAAGTTTCCCATTGGTCTGAATCTATGGCTGGAAAATATAGGTCATCAACTACTGGCTCGCTAATCTGAGTTTCATCATTTGAGCACGAAAAAAGTATTAACAACAAGAAAAAAAGAATTTTTTTCATCTAAATATTAATTAATTTTTTAAAGTTAATCAATTAAATTGGTGTAGTTTCATTTTTTCAAGTAAAAAATATTCCCTAAAATAAAATTTATTTTAGGGAATAATGCCGTGGAGCCAATAGGAGTGAAGTCGAACTATTTTATGTCTGATTTAGATACTTTGAAATGAAAAATATTTCCAGCGTTACAGCTACGTTGCGTTACGTTCTGTGTATGGTGCGTATCCCGAAGGGGATGCACTATACACCTTGTTGGCGGTAGTTTTTATTCGACATTTAAATTTTGGTTCTCCACTATAAAATCAAAAGATAAATCTGATAAGCTTTTACCATTTACAGTGGCACCCCAGGGACCATGACCTTTGCCCTCTAATGGATAATAAACAAAATCAATTTCATTTGTTTCACATATAGTTTTTAAATCTTCAGCACTACTAAAAGGTACGGTGGGGTCTTCTGTACCATGAGTTATAAACAATGCTGGGTCATTTGAGTCAAACCTTTGGTACCCATAAATTGATTCCAATATTTCTATAGAAACATTAGATCCCCAAAAGTCTAAAATTGTTTGTACTTCATAGGTTTGAGAAAAATTGGTTGTTGATAAGGTATTATCTTCACTTAAGCTTATTTCATCTTTATAGTCGCCTAATTCTGATACGCCAAGCCCAATAGAAGTAATTGCCCCTGCAGAACCACCACCAACAGTAATATAATCCGTATTGATGTGATAATTATCGGCATTGGCTATAATCCATCTAAGAGCAGCTTTAGCATCTCGGTGAGCAGGGTACATTGCAAAAAGTTGGTCATGATTTGCTGGGGGAATATCAGAAGAGGCGTCAATCCATTCTTGAGGAATTGTTCCAGTGTGGTCTCTGAGTCTGTAGTCGATTGAAAATACGACAAAGCCTCGAGATGCATAATAATTTGCCATATTTACAAGAGCATCCTGTTGTTTTGACCCACCATAAAATGCTCCACCATGAATTAACATTAGTAAAGGGCGATTTTGCAAATTATTATCTGGAACATAAGAGTCCATTTCTAAAGGAATTACAGAGTTATTGGCACTATTCCAACTATCATGACTAAGTCCTTCAGCGTAAGTGATATCTTCCGTAATATTTACTTCATAGGTAGCATTCAACTTGACTATTGGAGCAGATATTACAGGTGGACTTATGTTATCATTGTCTTTATCACATGATATCAAACACACCATAATTAGTAAAGTTGCTAAAATCTGTTTCATCATAATTTAATCTTTTAAATTTTCTTCTAAGACTCCTAAAAATCATCTAAGGTTTAATTTAATTACCGCCAACGTTTTTGTGCATGGACTCGCTGCGAGATCACACGCAATGTTATTCCGCAGTAAACCAAAGATAGAGAATAAGCGTTGAATACCGATTAGGGATTCAGCCGCAATGAGCTATACACAGTTGTTGGCGGTAGTTATTTTTGTCCCATTCTTCACTGACAAGTTTCAATTACTGATAAAGCAAAATCAACAAGAAATTGATATTTATCTGTATTATTTGTTTGTCCTATACTATGGACAAGGATAGCCTTATCTCCAATGCCTAAATCTTGATATTTATTTACTATGATTGTTCCATAATTGGGATCGTGAATATCTGGATTTATAGGGTGGGTTGATGAACCTGGCTCCCTTCTGTAAACAAAATAAATTGGTGGTGATTCATTATTAACATTCTCTGTTGGAAGCCAAAGATCTGGAAATGCCCAAGCTGTACTTGGTAAAGCATTGTACATATAAAGTCCTTTTACATTAGGATTAGGTCTGTGACCATACACCCAACTGAGAACACTACCTCTTGATGAACCTCCGATAATCATATTGGAAGTGTCTAAGTTATAAGTTACTGCATTATCAAACACCCATTGAAACATTAGCTCCGCATCATCCCAACCTGTTTGTGCCTCTTCAGAGGAACTGATAGTTGGTAGTGATTCCCAAGAAATAATTGAAATACCTTGAGCATTTAAATTATTTACAAGCGAATCTGGAATTGAAGTATTACCACCACCATGGTGTGCATCAAAATAGATAGGTGTTGGACAATCAGATTCAGCTTTATACAAATCCAAAAACTGCCTGTCTTCTGAACCATATTTGATTCCTAATTCCACTAAGCTTTCAGTTAATGGATTATTTGATTCTTTCTTTTTAGACTTGTTCGGTTTCATATACTTCCTTTCTTAATTTCTTTACTTTCTGAACGAATGATGGACTACACTTTCTCATTTCCATTATCTCTCTGATGGTGTATCCATTATCCAAGTCCTTCATCACCTTTTGAGGTTTGTCTTTTTTTAAGAAGTCTTGAGGTTTAACTACTGACCCTATCTTTCTTCCACTATATTTCCAAGGTTCTAATTTTTTAGTTCTCTCAATCCCTTCAGTTCTCCTCATATCTATCATAGATTTCTCAAAAGCGAATTCAAATTCAATACTATTGCTTGATAATCTTTTGGCTGGCAATGTCACCTTGACCATAAATTTTTAAGAAATATATACCTTGCATTAAGTTGGATACATCAATTGTATTCGTATTGAAATACTCAGAGACTTTATTTCCCGTAACATTATAGATTTCAACCTTATCAATTGTAGATACTGAATTTATATTTAGAATATCACGAGTTGGATTTGGTGATATTGAAATACTTGAAATTTCAAAACCGTCATCACTCAATGTATTTAGACAATCGTTAATGTTAAAATTAGCTTCTATTGGGTCATTAGGGGTTAAATCTTTACCATCAAATGCGCTGTAAGATTTGCTATACTTTGTTGCTCTGAACGCGAAATTATTCACTGGTGTTTGTCCTTGACTATAAATTGTCCCGTCGCTATTGTTTATGGGTGATATGTATTCCCAAACAATATTGTTATTGTTACTTGGGTCTATTTCAAAAAAATAGGCAGCTCTACCTTGGCAAACAAGGATATTACCATTAGGTAATTGTCGTGCACTACTTACTATAGCTGAATAAAGTTCAGAATTTACTGTTGGTGCAGTTTCTGGAAATTTAAAAAAGGTAGTATTCGGAGCAAACGCAGTATTTGAGGGATATGAATAATTTCCATTACTATCTACAGGTGGGTTTATAATAAAAACTTCGGAGTATGAAGGACTTCGATCTATCCCATTATTATAGAGCATTATTTTACGTCCGTTAGGTAAACCTGATGGGATAAGATAAGCAGTATGCTGACCATAAAGTTTTCTGTCTGCTTCTGTACCTTGGTTATAAGATTGGGGATTTCCCCATCTATATAGAAAATCTCCAGCAGGACCTGCAGCCTGTGCTGTTGTGGTGTTATGATCAATTACCCAAATCTCACTCATTCTTCTTGAACTAATGACAATTTGATCAAATTCCTCGTCGTACTGTATAGAATTTATGTGTAACCAGTTATTACTGGTAGCAAATCCACCAAGAAAATTCACATCTAATTTTCCGGGGTTTTCACTAACAACCCCAAAGTTGTGCTTCGTAATGTCAAAATCTTGAATTAGATGATCTTTAATATTCCACTCCCAGACTATGTTGCCTCCATTTGTTCCTGTGGGTTCAACCTCATAAATTCTTTCATTATATAGCTCACCTGAACTATCTATTAAATTTGGGTCTCTGCCTGCTGCAATGGCGTCAGCTTCACCAATAATAGTTGCTGACAGTACTAAGATGTTACCATTGGGCATTGGGAACACATCATGATGTTGTCTTGAGTTCTGATCATCATCAAACCATGACCAAATTAGATTTCCTTCCCAATCATAAAGTTCTACAATTCCACCTCCACCTGGTAAATTAACATTACTTGAATCTGTTAGCGATCTTCCTGCTCTCAACAAATTGCCATTTGGCAAAAGGTACACAGAGTTTCCAGGTAAATAATCGGATTCCCAAGTATTTATCGTTCTCCCGCAGTTGTCAATAATATATGTATTTGTATGTGTTGTGAACAGCGTATATCCATCGTAAATATCATTTGAGAAAGATATTGTTCCCATTGTATTTTGCGTATTTGCTGATACAGATATAAGAATAACAAGGGTGAGTAGAAGTTTCTTCATAGTTTTCAATGCATATTTAAGCAAACCTAATGATTTATTTGTATTATCTAGTACTTTTTTAGTTTGGCGCAAGTATTGAATAATATTAATTTTCTAAAACTTTGGTTCAATGTGTGCGTAGCACTATTTGCTTTTGTGCGGCTGTTTTTTCAGCTTGCGTACAACTATGCTAAATACCTAAGTTGCGAGTACTACCATTTCAAAAGTAAAAAGTCCTCTTGATTTATTATGATGTTTAGAATCTGTTCAAAAAAATTTACCCTAAAATAAATTTTATTTTAGGGCACAATGGCGGGTAAGTACGGATGAGCAGGCTGAAGACTATAGCTTAGATGTGCAACACGAGCAGCTTATTAAGTATTGCCAGAGAAACAATATAGAGGTTGTTAAACATTACAAAGAAGACCATTCGGCCAAAAACTTTGATAGAACTGAGTTTAAAAAGCTACTTCAGTTTGCAAAAAGCAACAAGAACAGTATCGATTATTTACTGTTTACATGACTACAACACATTAAACAACACACAAAAACTAAAGCTATTAGACATTGCATTAAAACACTCATTACCTAAACAATCTACTGAACAACATATAGTTGAAGACATTCCACAGGATATTCAAATAACTATTATAGATAGTAACGGAAACGAAAAGGTAAATAAGAAAAGTTTAGACAACTTTAAGTTTAAAGATTTAGCAGGGTAAACAGACAATGGAAGCTATAAAACTCGCCTAATGTATTCGTTAAAAAAGACCTTACATAATAAGTAGTGTTAGGAGTTAAACCCTCAATAGTAGTACTAATTTCAGTGCCATTAACGTTAACTTGAGTGTCTTCTAATGTAGGCTGTATTTCAGTAGAATAGACAAACCCTTGTTCAGTATTATTAGGAACTTCACAATTCTCTGATACGATACTTATAACGCCATTTAAAGTAGTTGAGGTTTCTGTTATATCTGTAGCAGCTTCTGTTGTTAGAGTTGGCTCATAAACACAAGGATTGCCCTCATCGTCTGTACAAGCGAAGAGTAATAAAGCGTAAAGTTAGAATAGTTTTTTCATAATTAAATCGGTTTATATTCATAAACACAAAAATAAATAGACACCATTCAATGCCGCTATATAGCCTTTAAATTAACCGAAAAGAGTGTTAATACCACATTAACAGTATAGAGCGAATAGATAAGCTTAAATATACGATTAAAACGAACAAAGGTGTCTTTAAAGTAGAAGCTAGAAACTTTCCATTGCCAATAACTAAGGTTGTTAGTCTTTGATTACAGAGCACAGTTTGTGAAGTTAGGCTGAGGGAGTGTATAAGCTGATGCTACATTTACTCCCAAATTATTGTCCAGAAAATAATATCATTATTCTGTAAAATTATTCCCTAGTAAAAGTTTGGGTAGCATTATTATCAGTAAATGTAAGATTATTTCTGTCATCAGAAAGCTCAACTATTAATTGACCTACCGACTCAGAAGTAAACACAAACTGAGTGAGGCTATCATCGGAGTTAGTGTAAGTAAAGTTATCAGAACTAGATTGAAAGCAATCTATGATGTTACCATTAGTATCTTCGTTAAAATGGAAAAACATTGTACCCGAATTATCATCACAGGTAAAATAATTTTCATTTGCACAAGTTTCCTCTAAATCTGCAGATTCTCCATTTAAATAAACTACGGAAACTATATTCCATCTTCCTGCCAAAGATGTTATATTGTTATTGTTGTCATTGTCGTTTGAGCTTTCATCACTGTCACTGCTACAAGAAAAGATTGTTACAGCTAAAAATAAATAAATAAAATTCTTCACAATTAAATTGGTTTATCCAACAAAAATAATCAATTTTATTATGATTTTTGATACATAACTAGTAAATAAAAAGAGATTGAAGCTCAGTAGCTTTGGAACAAAGCGTGTTGAGAAAAGCAATAGTGCCAAATGAGTGCCAACATTTTAGTATATTTGGCTTAGTTATTTCTAAGTACTGAAGTAAAGTAGTTTGCTTTTCGAAACGTGGTTAGAGAAGGTGAGAGCCAATAAAAAAGCCCTCTCAAAAGAAAGGACTTTAAGGGTGGTCCCACTTGGGCTCGAACCAAGGACCCTCTGATTATGAGTCAGATGCTCTAACCAACTGAGCTATGGGACCGAAAGTGGTTGCAATATTACAACCATTTTTAAAATTATAAAAAGAAATCTATGCTTTATTGCCAATATCTTGGCACAGTTCTATCAACACGCCACCAGATGATTTTGGATGTAAAAAAGCTATTTTTTTATGATCTGCTCCTTGCTTTGGAATGTCATCAATCAATTCAAAGCCCTCGCTTTTTAAGCGCTCAATTTCTGTCTCAATATCCTCTACAGCAAAGGCCAAATGATGTACACCCTCGCCTCGTTTTGCTATAAATTTGGCAATAGGGCTATTTGGGTTTGTGGCTTGAAGCAATTCAAGTTTACTTTCACCTACTTTAAAAAAAGACGTTTTAACTCCCTCAGTGGTGACATCTTCAATTTTATAATGTGAGACACCAAGCAATTTTTTATACAAAGTATTGGAAGCGTCTAAGTTTTTTACGGCAATACCAATGTGTTCTATTTTTTTCATCACTTTACAAATTTAAACCAAAAAATAAGGCTTTTGAATAAATCAAGTAGAATTATAGTATTTTTGCCTTATGGAAAGTCAAAGACAAAAGAAAATAGCCTCCGTTTTACAACGTGATTTAGTAGAAGTTTTACAGGGCGCTGCCAGAGAAGGTGGCATGCAAGGTGTTATTATTTCGGTAACTAAAGTTAAAGTAACGGTTGACTTGTCCATAGCTAAAGTTTACCTCAGTATTTTCCCAATCAAAGAAGCTAAAAATTTAATTGAAGGGATTTCTTCAAACGCTGCCATCATAAAGCACGAATTGGCACAACGCACAAAACATCAACTTCGCCGAATGCCCGAATTGCTATTTTTTATTGATGATTCTTTAGAATATATCGATCAAATTGATCGTTCACTTAAGGGAACAGACAACCCTATTCTTAATGATGAATTGCTTCAAAAAAGAAAAAAGATATAATTGAATTTTTCGTTCTACATCGCTAAGCGGTATTTATTTACAAAAAGTAAAAACAAAGCGATTAACTATATTACCTTGGTTGCGGGGTTAGGGATTATTTTTGGAACAGCAGCACTTTTTGTAGTACTTTCAGGATTTGATGGCCTAAAAGCATTTAGTTTAGAATTTACATCATTTACAGATCCCGATTTTAAGGTCTTTCCATATCAAACAAAAACCATAAAAATTTCATCTGAGCATCGACAAAAAATCAATAAAATTGAAGGAATTATTTCATTTTCAGAAATCGTTCAGGACAAAGTTTTATTAAGTTGTGAAGACAAATATTTGGCTTTAGATTTAAAGGGCGTTGATGCTAATTATCCTCAGCAAACTATAGATTCAATCTTAAGCTATGGCGCATGGATGGAACCAGATTTTCCACATATCGTGTCAGGCTGGGGAGCTACAAACACTCTTGGATTTGGAATTTATGATTTAACAAAAATCATCAGATTGTATGCGCCAAAACCTGGTACTGGGCAAATCATGTCGGTCAAAGGAGCTTTTAAAAGCATGAAAGTTGTCAATGTTGGTATTTTTCAAATCAATGAATCATTGAATAATTCTTTGGTCTATACTTCCATAGAAAATGCAAGATATTTATTAGGTTTAAAACCAAATCAAATTAGCGCCCTCGAAATTATAACCCATCCAGAAGCGGACCTAGAGGGTATTAAAACTGCGCTTAATTCTGTTTTTAAGGAAAAAATTATAATTAAAAATAGGATTCAGCTCAATGATGCTCTTTATAAAATGTTGAATACAGAACATGTCGCTGTTTATCTAATTTTCACACTTATTTTAATCATTGCATTGTTTAATATTATAGGCTCTATTGTGATGATGATTTTACATAAAAAAGAGAATTTAAAAACGCTTTATAGTGTTGGGGCTGACAAAGATGAATTGCAAAATATATTTTTTATGTTAGGAACTATGATGACTGTTCTTGGGGGGTTGGTAGGGCTTTTTCTAGGAGCAACTCTAATTACTCTTCAAATGTATTTTGATTTGTTGATGATATCACCCACATTGGCCTATCCAGTTGTTTTAAAGCCATTAAATTTTGTGATTGCATTTGGGACAATTTTGATTTTAGGAGTAATAGCTTCGCAAATAGCCACTTGGAGTATTAAAAAGTTAAACATTTAAGGCTAGACAAATTGATGAGTTCCAAAAGCGGATTCTACTTCATCAAAAGTCTTGAAAACATCTACGCTATGGTCGCTAGTTACCATTTTTGTTCTATAAGGTTTAAAGTTTGGAATGCCTTTAAAATAGTTTGTATAATGCCTTCTGGTTTCCAAAACACCCAGTACTTCACCTTTCCAATCAATAGCCATTTTAAGGTGTCTACGCGCCGCTTCTACGCGCTCAGCCATACTTATTGGCGCTAGGTGAGTTCCTGTTTCAAAATAGTGCTTTACTTGCTTAAAAAACCATGGATTACCAATACTTGCTCTACCAATCATAGCGCCATCCAATCCATAAGTATCACGCATCTCGATAGCACGTTCTGGGGAGTTGACATCGCCATTTCCAAAAATTGGTATATGCATTCTGGGGTTATTTTTCACTTCAGCAATAGGCCCCCAATCAGCGTTGCCTTTATACATTTGAGCCCGAGTTCGACCATGAATAGAAAGTGCTTTAATACCCACATCCTGAAGTCTTTCGGCAACTTCTACAATTCGAATCGAATCGTGATCCCAGCCCAGGCGTGTTTTGACTGTAATAGGCAAATGGGTACGTTTGACCATTTCTGAAGTAAGCTTTTCCATCAGGCAAATGTCTTTTAAAATGCCCGCCCCCGCTCCTTTACTTACGACCTTTTTTACAGGGCAACCAAAATTAATATCAATGATATCTGGATTTGATTTTTCAACAATTTCGACTGCTCTAAGCATACTGTCTAAGTTCGCCCCAAAAATTTGAATACCAACAGGGCGCTCTTTTTCATAAATATCAAGTTTCATGGTGCTTTTTGCAGCATCTCGAATAAGGCCTTCACTAGAGATGAATTCTGTGTAAACAACATCTGCACCCTGTTCTTTACATAGTGCACGAAAAGGGGGGTCGCTTACGTCCTCCATTGGGGCAAGCAACAATGGAAATTCAGGCAATTCTATAGCTCCAATTTTTACCATAGTTTATTTATAAAAATTCATTTCATCTAAATACACCCATACGGCTTCGGGCAGTAATGGGCGTATGTTTTTTCCTTCTTTAATTGCTTTTCTTATAAATGAAGACGAAATTTCAATTACTGGGGCATCAATCTTATTTATATTACCTTGTATTGTATGTTTTAAAACTTCAGAATGAAGCTTTCTAGGATAGACATAAATTGGGTAGCGTTCCAAAATTACTTCAGCATTTTTCCATTTTGGTAAGGAGACTAAATTGTCTTCTCCCATAATAAGTGCAAACTCATATTCTGGATATTTTTCTTCTAAATAGGCAAGAGTATGAATGGTATAATTGGGTTGTTTGAGTTGAAATTCAATGTCGCTTGGTTTAATTTTTGGATACTCTTTAGTAGCCAAATACACCATCTCTAGACGCTGATTGTTGTCTAGAATGCTTTGTTTTTTTTTCATTGGACTTTTTGGTGTAACTACACACCACACTTGATATAAATTGGAATGCTCTGCAAAATGATTGGCAATAATAAGATGTCCCACATGAATGGGGTTAAAAGTGCCAAAATAGAGTCCAATCTTCATTTTTTTGAGTTCAATATTTTATGATTCAATAAAATTTAAAACAATTTTATGCGATTTATTTTTTGCTTTTTCTAAAATTTCATTTTCTACAATACAATCGAAAAGAGGTGCAGTTGCAAGTTCTGCAGAAGCCTTTGATATTCTCATGTTTATTTTGTCTTCAGATTCTGTTTTTCTTTTTTTCAATCGAATTTTAAGCTCGTCTATACTAGGAGGTTTAATGAAAATAGCCAATGTTTTTTTTGGAAACTTCTTTTTTATACGCAACCCACCCGAAACATCAATATCAAAAATCACATGCTTACCCATGGCCCAAATGCGTTCGACTTCGGCTTTTAATGTGCCATAAAAATTATCTCTATAAACTTCTTCCCACTCCAAAAAATCTCCATCTTTTATGTGTTTTTTGAATTTTTCTATCGATAAAAAATAGTAATCTTTTCCATCAATTTCATCCCCTCTTTTTTGGCGTGAGGTGGCCGATATAGAAAATGCGAGATTTAGTTCTTGTTGTTTCAAAAGGTGTTTTACAATGGTGGTTTTTCCAGAGCCTGAGGGCGCAGAAAATACAATGAGCTTTCCGTTAAACATAGTTTATAGCACGTTGAGTAATTGTTCTTTTATTTTTTCGAGTTCGTCTTTCATTTGTACAACCAGTTTTTGCATCGGGGCATAATTTGCTTTGGAACCAATCGTGTTAATTTCTCGTCCAATTTCTTGACTGATAAAACCAAGTTTTTTACCGTTTGATTCATCTAAATTTAAATTTTTTAGAAAATAATCCAAATGGTTTTTTAGTCGAATTTTCTCCTCAGTTATATCTAGTTTTTCAATGTAGTAAATCAACTCTTGTTCAAAGCGATTTTTATCTACTTTTTCTTTCAATTCAGAAATGCCTTTATTAAGACGATCTCGAACATGTTCAATACGCTCAGGATCTATTTTTATCACATCTTTAAGGAGATCATCAATTTTTGAAATTCGTTTTGAAAAATCCTTTTCAAGTGCAGCCCCTTCATCTTTACGATAGTTTTCAATTTTTTCTAAAACCACTAGAACTTCATCCGATATTGTTTTCCATTCTTTAGGGTCTATGTCTTCACGCTCTGTGCTTATGGCATCTGGCATACGAACGGCCATTTTTAGCAATTCAACTTCGTCTGCTAAGGATATATTTTCTAGCTGCTTCATATACCCTTTTACAACCTCGGTGTTGATTTTTGCAAGTGCTTCTCCTTTATTAAATTCAACATAAAGTGAAAAATCTATTTTTCCACGACCTAGTTTTGACCCAATAATTTTACGTAATTCAAGTTCTTTTGCTCTATAGATACTTGGCATACGCATATTTAAATCTAAAGACTTACTGTTTAAGGATTTTAATTCTAAACGAATGGTTTTTGTTGATAATTCTAGTTCGGACTTTCCATATCCAGTCATGGAGTGTATCATGCCTTTTTGTTAAATTTATGGTTCAAAGATACAGAAAAGCCAACACTATTTAAATGGGCTGTGTTGTTTGAAGCTTTTGATTTGTATTTTTTTAAAAAAAGGTTTAATCAAAATATTGATAAATTTGTTTTTGTGTTTAATATAACAGCTCAACTCTAAGGGTTGTGCGCCAATGGTTGACTTAATCTCAGAAGCTGTACGCCCTAAGTTTATGATTTCCACCTTTTTTTCTAAACCTAACCGAATATAATCATTTAGTATTCTTGGATATATAGCATGGCTTTTATTTAGGCTATAATTAAGCCCTATAAAATGTGCGTCAAGTTGATTTTTATTTTTTAAAGCGGATAAAAATCCTACAATTTTATCATCTAAAAAGTAACTCCAAACAATAAAATTGTCTTTGTATGAGTCTTTGAGTTTTATATATGTATTCAAATCTAATACTTGTGCATTAAAGTTGGCATTATCAATAGTATTTTGGTAAAGATTTTGGAGTTCATTTTTAAATAGTTCAACATCTTTTTTAGAAAATATCCGAACTTCAAGGGCTTTACTTTTTGAGCCTGCTTTATTGGCTTTGACTCTATATTTTGATTTTAATGCCGCCTTATAATCCTCAAAAGTCCTCCATTCTGGCTTTAAAGAAATTAGCATATTGGGTTCTACTTTAATATTTGTAAATCCAAAATGCTCAAAATCAGAAGCATACTCTAGTGCTGAGGTTTCAAAATCCTTGATAAAAATAGCGTGCAAAGGCCGAGTGGTTTTTGCAATGTTGTCTAGTGCTTTACCAATTTGCAAAACAGTATTTTTTTTGTTGCAATTCTCAGAAAAGCTAATTCCATGTTCTCCGCTCAAGAATATATTACCACAAAACATAATTTTGATATGATCATTGCAAAAAAATGCATTTAGAATTTTACGAAAAAAAGGAGATACTTTAATGTTTTTTAGTATGACATCAACACTCAATTCAATGATTTGTACCAAAGCTAGTGCTTGTGCTATATTATTGTTTGAAATACAAACATAGCGCATATCAACTTGTGCATTGGAAACTTCAAAGCTATAAAGCAAATCTCTAGAAAAATAAGCACTTTTATTTGGATTGATGAGCTCTAGAAAGTCATTGTCCAAATGCTCTATTGATGAATGAACTGTAGTTGTCAAAAAAATTATTTTTTGGTGACTAAATATACACCAATAAAAATTAATAGTGCTGCTACACCCTTTACGAGGTCTAATTGGTCGCTACCCATAGCGACGGCAAAAAGCCCTGCAAAAATAGGCTGTAAATATAAGAATGTACTAACTGTTGTGGCTTTTAAGTTTTTCAACGCCAAAGGATTAAGGAGGTATGTTCCAAAGGTTGCAAACACAATTACAAAGCTCACAGAAAACCAAATGTAGGACGGAAAATCTTGCCAATTTACAGCACAAAGTTCTGTATATCCAAAAGGTAATACCATAATAGATCCAAACAAAAACAGCCACTTTATAAAATCATATGGGTGGTATTTTGCAGTCAATTTTTTAATCAAAATTAAGTAGTAACTGTATGATGCAGCATTGACAAATACTAAAAAATTACCTAAGAAAATATGTTCTCCATTTACAGAAGATTGATCATATAAGCTCAGAACTAAAGCACCTGACAAACCAAGTCCAATACCCACAACTTTAAGTTTTGTAACTTGCTCTTTAAGTATTATTGCAGATAAAATAAGCACAATAATTGGTACAGTAATCATTACAACAGAGCCATTGATGGGCGTGGTGTATTGAAGTCCTTTAAAAAAAGCCAACATATTTAGAGCGACTCCAAAAAAGGCCGCTGCTATGAGATTTGGAAAATCTTTTCGATCAATTTTTTTACTTGGAACCATTAAGCTAAACCCCCAAAAAAGAAGTGCTGCGCAGACAACACGGAGTACGATAAATCCAAAAGGCATGATATAGCCACCAACAATAACATCGTTGGCAAACGTAAAGGTAACACCATAAAAGAGTTGTACCAATACTAAGGCGACAAGTGCTGTGTTTCTATTGTTCATTTTTTAAAGCCAATGTTGCTGCGTCAATAGTTTTTGCACTATTTCCAATAAAAATTTGATTTTCAACAACCACTACTGGTCTTTTTAAAAAGGTGTAATGTTCTAGAATCAATTTCTTTAAATCATACTCGCCCAAAACTTTGTTTTTTAACCCCATTTCGTTGTACAGTCTAGCACGCTTACTAAACAAAGCCTCATAGCTTCCCGACAGTGTTTTTAAATGCTCTAAATCTGTATTTGATATAGGAAATTCTTTTATGTCTTGTATTATACATCCCTCAGGAATTTCCAATGCTTTTAGTATGCGTTGACAGGTATTACAACTTTTAAGAGAATAGATTTTTTTCATGCAATTGTTTCATTACTTTTACAAAGAAAATCATTTCTGTATTAACTTTTTAAATATTTGATTTAATTATGAATTGGAGTTTTGATATTACCCTAAAAACCAGAGCAATACTGTATAAATTTTTAGAACAATTTTCTTTAGAACAGCTTAATACAGTGCCAAACGGTTATCGAAATTCGATATATTGGAATATTATGCATGTTGTTGTAACTCAACAACTACTGGTTTATGGCCTATCGGGCCTACCAATGCTTATAGATTCTCAGCTTGTTGAGGCCTTTAGAAAAGGCACAAAAACAGAAGAAGACGCATCACAAAAAGACGTAGATAACTTAAAAGATCTATTAATCTCAACCGTTGAACAGACTCAAAAAGATTATGCAGCAGGGATTTTTACCAACTATACAACTTATACGGTTTCTACTAAAAGCACACTTACAAATGTTGAAGAAGCTCTAGAGTTTAATAATTTTCATGAAGGAATCCATCTTGGCTACATTTTAGCCATGAAAAACACAATCATTTCACAGTAATTATAGCAGTAAAAAATGAAATTTAACACAAAAACAATTCATGGAGGGCAATCTCCAGACAAGGCATATGGATCTGTAATGCCACCTATTTATCAAACTTCAACCTATGCACAAACTACACCAGGCGGACACAAAGGGTATGAATACTCTAGAACACACAACCCAACACGACATGCACTGGAACAATCATTTGCAAGTATAGAAAACGGCAATTTTGGATTAGCTTTTGGCTCAGGATTAGCCGCCATAGATGCGATTATAAAATTATTACAACCTGGAGATGAGGTCATTTCAACAAATGATTTGTATGGTGGAACTTACCGTTTATTTACTAAGGTTTTTGAGAAATTTCAAATTAAATTTCATTTTGTAGGGATGGAAAATGCAGAACAAATAAAACATCATATAAACGCAAAAACCAAGCTTATTTGGGTTGAAACTCCCACCAACCCTATTCTCAATATCATTGATATAAAGACAGTTGCAAATGTAGCACAACAACATAAAATCTTATTAGCAGTGGATAATACGTTTGCAACACCATATCTCCAGCAGCCTTTAGATTTAGGAGCTGACATTGTGATGCATTCCGCTACCAAATATCTTGGTGGACATAGCGATGTTGTAATGGGAGCATTGGTTGTCAAAGATAAGGCACTTGCAGAGCAACTTTATTTTATTCAAAATGCGAGTGGTGCAGTTTGTGGTCCACAAGACAGTTTCTTAGTATTGAGAGGCATAAAAACATTGCATATAAGGATGCAAAGACATTGTGAAAATGGTAAGGCAGTTGCCGAATTCTTGGCAAACCATCCAAAAGTAGAAACCGTCTATTGGCCAGGTTTAGAATCACATCCTAACCATGACATTGCAGTAGAACAAATGAATGATTTTGGAGGGATGTTATCATTTACAACAAAAGGCAATAACTATGATGAAGCTATAAAAGTTGTAGAACGCCTAAAGATCTTTACGCTTGCAGAGTCACTCGGGGGTGTAGAATCCCTAGCGGGGCATCCTGCAAGTATGACACACGCAAGTATTCCAAAAGAAGAGCGCGAAAAAACAGGAGTTGTCGATTCTTTAATTCGGTTGAGTGTTGGCATTGAAGATCAACACGATTTGGTTGAGGATTTAAAGCAAGCACTAAACTGAAAAAATCAGTGTTTTAGCTTTTTAACTCTTATTTTTTATTGAGACATTCATAATTTTAAAGTAAATTTACAGGCATATATTACGAATTTAAAAAAATATCTATTTATTTTTAAGGATATTATATATTTGTACTACAATTAGTAATTTATAATGCTCCTAAATTAAATTAAATGAAATGAAAGAAAAAATTGAAGGATTTTTAAACTTAGTTAAACAAAGAAATGGTCTTGAGCCAGAGTTTCTACAAGCCGTAGAGGAAGTTGCTGAAACTGTTATCCCATACATTGTTAAACACGATATTTATCACGGCAAAAATATACTCCTACGAATGGTTGAACCAGAACGTACAGTTACTTTTAGAGTAAACTGGGTCGATGATGATGGTGAAATTCAAGTCAATAGAGGGTATAGAATTCAAATGAATTCGGCTATTGGCCCATACAAAGGTGGTTTACGATTTCATCCCTCAGTAAATATGAGTATTTTGAAGTTTTTAGCTTTTGAGCAAGTTTTCAAAAATAGTTTGACAACACTTCCAATGGGTGGTGGAAAAGGCGGTAGTGATTTTGATCCAAAAGGGAAAAGTGACAACGAAATTATGCGTTTCTGTCATGCTTTTATGAGTGAATTGTTTCGCCATATTGGGCCAAATACAGATGTTCCAGCAGGAGATATTGGAGTTGGAGGAAGAGAAATTGGATTTTTATTTGGAATGTATAAAAAACTCAAAAACGAATTTACTGGAGTCCTTACAGGAAAAGGTGTAACATGGGGAGGATCTCTTATTCGACCTGAAGCAACTGGCTACGGCACAGTTTACTTTGCACAAAAAATGATGCAAACAAAAGGAGATGATATTAAAGGTAAAACAGTAACGATTTCAGGGTCTGGAAATGTTGCACAATTTGCCGCAGAAAAAGTTATTCAACTAGGTGGTAAAGTTATAACGTTGTCAGATTCTTCGGGTTACATTATTGATAATGAAGGGATTGATAATAACAAATTAGCTTTTGTGATGGATTTAAAAAACAACAAAAGAGGGCGAATTAGTGCTTATGTTGATGCATATCCAAATGCAAAATTTTTTGCCAATAAAACCCCCTGGGGCGAACCTTGTGATATAGCATTACCATGTGCTACACAAAATGAACTCAATGGAACTGACGCTAAAACACTGCTTAAAAACGGTTGTATTTGTGTCAGTGAAGGCGCTAATATGCCCTCTACCAAAGATGCTGTTGCAGTATTTCAAAACGCTAAAATTTTATTTGCTCCAGGCAAAGCCTCTAATGCTGGTGGAGTAGCAACCTCAGGTTTAGAAATGACTCAAAATTCTCTGCGTTACAATTGGACTCGAAAAGAAGTGGACGACAAACTCAAGGTCATTATGGGTAATATCCACGACAAGTGTATTCAATTTGGTAAAGACGAAGAAACAGGATATATAGACTATGTAAAGGGTGCAAATATTGCAGGGTTTGTAAAAGTTGCTGATGCTATGTTGGCTCAAGGTGTGGTCTAAATTTTATTGAAATATAATTCAAAAAGCTTCTACATTGTAGAAGCTTTTTTGTTTAAACATAATAATCAACTAATTTGTCGTTTGATATAAATATATTTGATAAAATTTAATTTTTGAATCAGCAACTATACATACTCTTAATACTTCTTTTTTTCTCAAAAGTTTTATTTGGTCAAACAACTGATAATGATGCTTGGGAAGGCCACTTTTCTTATACCAAAATCAAAGCAGTTGTTGATGGAGGAGATAAAATTTATGCCGCTAGTGAAAACGCTATTTTTTCTTACGACCCCATAACAGAAGAGCGGGAAACAATTACAACAATTAATGGTCTTTCTGGAGAAAATATTACATCTATTCATTACAGTAATGAGTACGAGTTACTCATAATTGGTTATCGATCAGGACTTTTTGAAGTTTTTAACCTCACTACAAAAACAGTTTTAAAAGTTGTTGATATACTGAACAAAACAAGTATTCCACCTGAAAATAAACAAATTAACCACTTTTTGGAAAACGAGACTAGTATATATATTTCTACAAATTATGGAATATCAGTTTATGACTTGGAAGCCTTAGAGTTTGGAGACACTTACTATATTGGAGCAAATGGTTCTCAAGTTCAAATAAATCAAACTTTCATTAATGGTAATCTTATTTATGCAGCAACAAATACAGGATTAAAAACCGCAGATATTAATAGCACAAATCTGATAGATTTTCAAACATGGAATATGTTATTTACAGGAAACTTTAATGCTGTAAATACAGTTCAAGGTGTAATTTATACTGTAAAATCCGATAATAAATTGTATCAAGTTAATGGAACTACACTAACACTTGCTTTAAATTTCTCAAATGATGTTTTAGAACTTAAAAACAATGCTGAAAATCTTTTGGTGGTTACATCAGCTGATATTCAGCATTATGATTCTACTTTATCTCTTTTAGAAAGTTATACCCTACCTGTAGAGTTTGATACAAATCTAACCTCTGGGTTGATAACATCTAATGCTATTTTTATTGGAACAGAAAATGAGGGGCTTTTGAAAAATTCAATGTCATCCCCCAATGATTTTTTGGCAGTTCACCCAGACGGACCTCTTCGGAACACGCCTTTTTCATTACAATATGATTATGGCAATCTGTGGGTTACTTTTGGGGATTATGACGTATATTTTAACCCAAGTCCATTTAAACAATTAGGTTTCAGCTATTATGAAAATGAAACATGGACAAGTATTTCCTACGATAGTATTCAACAGACCATTCAAAAGCCAGTTTTTAATCTCAATGACATTGAAATTAATCCTGTAAACTCAAATCAAGTTTTTATAAGTTCTTTTCATCATGGGCTATTAAATTTTCAAAAAAACTATTCCATTGAACTTTTAGATGAAACCAACAGTGGCTTGCAATCTTTAGTACTTGAAGGAGCTCCAAATTATAAAAGCATTCGAGTATCTGACACTGAATTTGACAATCAAGGATATTTATGGACCCTTACAAGTTTGTTAGAAGAACCTCTAAAAAGATTTAACCCTGCAACTAATCAATGGCAATCGTATAGTTTTAGTGCGATTATTAATGACCCAATCAACGACGAACTCGGTTTTGAAGAATTTACCATTGGTCCAGACGGGACTAAATGGGTTACAAGTGCTAGTAATGGTGTTATTGGATTTAATGAGACAGGTAATTTAATTAAACAAATTGTTGGAGAAGACACTGCAAACCTTCCTTCAAACTACATCAAAGCACTTGCATTGGACAAAAATAATGTACTGTGGATTGGGACTTTTAAAGGGTTGAGAATTTTATACAATACTTCCAGTTTTTTTACTGAAGAAACCATTCAAACAGAACCTATCATTATTCTTGAAGATGGATTGCCAAAAGAGCTTTTGGAGCTTCAATTTATAACAGATATTATAATAGATGGCTCAAACAACAAATGGATCTCTACAGCAGATGCTGGTGTTTTTTATTTGAGCTCCGATGGTCAAAAAACCATATATCATTTTACAAAAGACAATTCCCCTTTGCCTTCAAACAATGTAAACACTATGACTCAAAATAAAGATGATGGAACTATTTATTTTGGTACTACTAGGGGATTAGTGTCTTTTAAGGCTGGTGGGTCTAGCCCGTCCAACTCTTTAGAAGATACATTTGTTTATCCAAATCCTGTGCGCCCTGGTTTTAATTTGGCAACAGAAAAAGTTAAGATTAAAAATCTTAGCGAAAATGTAAACATAAAAATTACGGATGTAGAGGGAAATTTGGTATCAGAGGCAGAGTCCAACACAAATTTGCGATTTAAGGGGTATAATTTAGAAATTGATGGAGGAACAGCCTATTGGAATGGTAAAAATTTAGCCAATAGAACAGTAGCCTCTGGGGTTTACATTGTGATGATTTCAGATTTAGATAACCTAGAAACTAGAGTTTTAAAAATTATGCTTATTCGCCAATGATTGTTTCGACAAACGCAATAGTATTATCTAAATTAAAATTCAAGGATCACGATCTTATTGTAAAATGTTATACAGCATCAAATGGTGTGATGAGTTTTCTGGTAAAAGGTGCGTTTTCATCCAAAAAAGGAAAATTTAAGCCTGCTTATTTTCAACCTCTTTCGATGTTACAAATTGAATTAGACTATAAAAGCAATAAAGACTTGCATTATTTTAAAAATGTTCGACTTTTACATTCCTATAAATCGCTTCATACTCAAATTTTAAAATCCACAGTTGTTATTTTTTTAGCTGAAATATTAAATACAATTTTAAAAGAAGAAGAACCAAACTCCAATCTTTTCGCATATATTGAAACCACACTTTTGTGGTTTGATACTGTAGAAAAAAGCAGTATGTTTCATTACAAGTTTCTTATAGGTTTAACAAAATATATTGGATTTTCGCCTGAGGTTACAAATGTGAATAAGCCGTACTTCAATTTAGAAGAAGGGAAATATCAAAAGGAAGAAACCGGACAGTATTGTATTTCTGGAGAACAACTATTTTTATTTAACTCAATCTTAGGTACGAAATTTGATATAGATAATGAAAAATTAATGAGTTCAACTGAAAAGCAAGAGTTGTTAAATATAATATTAGCATATTTTAAATTACATTTGCAAAGCTTCAAATCTCCAAAATCCCTTGCTATTTTGAATCAGGTATTTAATTAAAATGAAGCCAATTTTTATTTGTTTTTTGTTTTTTTATTTGTGGAATTTGTCAGCTCAACAAATAGTTGTAGTTGATGAAACAAATTCAGAACCTATAACAGGAGTTGCAGTTTTTAATTTATTTAAAACTAAAACAGATATTTCAGATTTTGATGGCAAAGTATCCTTAGTACGTTTTCAAAGTTTTGAACGAGTTTACTTTCAGCACATATCTTATCACAAAGAATCAATGTTGAAATCAAAAGTAAGTGACACTATTTTTCTGTCGCCAAAATCTACTGACTTAAATGAAATTGTAATTTCTGCTTCTAAGTTTGAACAAACTAGAAAAGAAGTTCCCCAAAAAATTATTAGCATCAATTCCCTAGACATTCAACGCTCAAGCCCACAAACTTCTGCGGACCTATTAGCCAATAGCGGACGTGTATTTGTACAAAAGAGTCAATTGGGCGGAGGGAGTCCAATGATTCGAGGGTTTTCTACAAATCGAGTTCTAATAACCGTTGATGGTGTTCGACTCAATAATGCTATTTTTAGAGGTGGAAATATTCAAAATGTAATCTCCATCAACCCTTTTAATGTCCAAAATACAGAGGTTATTTTGGGGGCAGGGTCTGTTATTTATGGAAGTGATGCAATAGGAGGTGTTATGAATTTTTATACAACATCGCCTAAGTTTTCAAATGGTGAAACGCCACAGGTATCCACAAAAAGTAACTTAAGATATTCTACAGCCAATGCCGAAAGGACAGTTCAACTGGGTTTAAATTTAGGACTCAAAAAATGGGGTTTTCACACGAGTATGAGTTTTTCAGATTTTGAGGACTTAAAAATGGGGAAAACAGATATACAAGAATATCTAAAACCAGTTTATGTTACTCAAAGAAATAATCAAGATATTTTGATGCCCAATCACAATCCTAGAATACAAAAACACACTGGATTTAGTCAGCTTCATTTAGCACAAAAAGCAGTTTTTAAGCCTTCAGAAACATTAACTTTCGATTTTGGATTACATTACACAACAACCTCAAATATTCCAAGGTATGACAGATTAGTTGTTCAAAATTCTGACAACTCATTGAAATATGCCGAATGGGACTATGGCCCACAACAATGGTTGTTGGCCAATCTTCAAGTGACGAAGTTAAGTAGTAGATCAAATTTTTATGATAAAATTAAAACGACCTTGGCTTATCAATATTTTGGCGAAAGCCGAATTAGCCGAAAATTTGAATTTGTTAGTAGAAAAAGTAGAGCCGAAAAAGTTAGAGCCCTGTCCTTAAATCTTGATTTTGATAAATCACTTACTGACAAAACAAACCTATTTTATGGAGCAGAATATATTTATAATAAAGTCGGCTCTGAAGCTGCATCAATAAATATTGATAACAATACTATTGAAAGCATTGCAACACGCTACCCAGATGGATCAGAATGGTCTAGTTTAGCTGCATATTTAATTTTTAAATACAAACCAATTGATAAGTTAACCCTACAGTCAGGTATTCGTTACAATTCTATATTAATTAATGCAGATTTATCCTCTAATGCTCAATTTTATGAGTTGCCATTTTCTGACACAAGTCTTAACACAAGCGCACTTACTGGTACAGCAGGGCTAACATGGGAACAGAGCAAAACATTTTTGTGGAAATTTAATGCAACGACTGCTTTTAGAGCACCAAATATAGATGACATTGGAAAGGTTTTTGATTCACAACCAGGGATGGTTGTTGCTCCAAATCCTCATTTGAGCCCTGAACATGCCTATGGAGGAGAGTTAGGACTAACAATTAATATAGATGATTCTGTGTTGTTTGATTTTTCCACCTATTACACTTATTTACATAATGCTATGGCAAGAGATAATTTTAGCATTAATGGGGTTTCAGAAATTGAATATGATGGAGAGCTTAGTGAAATTCAAGCTATTCAGAACAACTCAGAAGCTTGGGTTACAGGATTTGAAGCAGGACTTCGTGCTCGTCTATCAAAAGCTTTGGAGATCACTTCGCAATTTAGTATTTCTAATGGACAACAAAGGAATGCTCAAAATATAGACTCACCAATGCGCCATGTCGCTCCTGCTTTTGGGAATATGCATATTATTTGGAGACACAACAAGATAACATTGGATAGCTATATTAATTACAACGCTGAATTATCTTATGAGGATATTTCTCGTGAATTATCAAAGCATTTATTTGCATTAGATGAAAATGGAAACCCCTATGCGCCATCGTGGGTTACGTTTAATTTGAGAACTCAATATAATTTCAGCAAAACAGTTTCATTTGTTGGAGCTATTGAAAATATTTCAAACAAAGGGTATCGTCCATTTGCATCAGGGATAAGTGGGCCAGGAACAAATTTGATTTTTGCTATTACATACCAGAACTAATGTTTCCTCCAAAAAAAACATATACTGTTGAAGAAGCCCTTGTAAAACTTCAAAAGTATTGCTCTTATCAAGACCGTTGTCATAAAGAAGTTGACCAAAAACTCAAGGAAATGCAAATGATCCCTCAAGCATCAGAACAAATTATTTGGAAACTTATTGAAGGAAATTTTTTAAATGAAGAGCGTTTTGCAATGGCCTATGTTCGAGGAAAATTTAGGATAAAAAAGTGGGGAAAGCGCCGTTTGGTGTCTGAGCTTAAGAAACGTCAAATTTCAAAATACATTATAAACAAAGCTTTAAATCAAATTTCTGAAGATGATTACAAAGCAACTTTTGAAACTTTGGCCGAAAGGAAAGCAACTTCAATTCTTGGAAGTTCTAAACTAAAGAAAAAGAAAAAACTGGCAGACTATCTCTTATACAGAGGATGGGAACCACATCTTGTATATGAAAAGGTCAACCAGCTTTTCAATTAAATGATCGTCTTTTTAGAAAAAGGCACGAAGCCCAAATAACACATTACCTTTTGGCATAGGGACAATCCCAGTTTCAACGTAAGATGCGTTAAAAATATTATTTCCACTAACACTAAGCTCAAGACCAGAAAGTGTTATTTTTATTTGTGCATCAACAACACCATAGCTTTCGCCTGTTGCTCTTTCGGCAAATTTATAAACAATACTCTGCGACAAGTTTTTTGTAAACTGTGTTCTTAAATTCGCTGTAAAATGATGCTTAAGAGAATTAATGATATATTTTGAAAAATTAGACCTTACAGCTTTTAAATCTTCATTTAGATAGGTGTATCCAAAGTTGAAATTTTGTGTGTATTGCCCTACTTTAAATGGCGATGAAAACTGTAATTCAATTCCATTAGAATTTAAACTTTTAAGATTGTTAGATTGCCATTTGTCGTCTTCGTTATCTTTTGTATAGTCAATTAGGTTGTCAGAATCTCTATTGAAAAATGCTATTGAAGCAGTAATTTTATTGCCAAAATATTTTAAACCAACCTCTTCTGAAATTGCTTTTTCAGGCACCAAATTTTCATTTCCAATATCTTTGCTGCCAACATAATAAAGATCATTGTAAGTTGGCACTCGATAGGTGTATCCTGCATTGGCATACGCCCTAAAGTTATCATTGATTGTATATCCAAAATCAATTCCTGGAAAAGCATTAAAATCAAATTCTGAAAAGTAGTTGATGGCTACTCCAGGTGTAATATCCAATTTATTGTTCAAAAATGAAAATCGATGCTCTAAAAATAAATTTCCCATCCAACGATCTCTATCGCCCAAACGATTACTATTCATGTCCACTTTTGCGATATCTACGCCAAAACCTGTTATCCCTATTTTTGAAGCATATGAAGCATTTATTTGCCCCCCTACTTTATTAGAAATATGTAAGTTTCTATAAACAGAAGGTTTATTTCTAATGTATAAATACATATCCTGATTACGTTTCCAATAAAGTTGTGGTGTCATTTTTAAGCGACCACGATTCCATGTTGTCGAAATTCCTACCAAACTACTCTGAGTTTCTTCGTACTGTTCTTTTGCATCTATGGCATAAAATTGATTTCCTCCAAATTTACGCTCCGAAAATGTTGCAATAACATCAATTGGGTTTGTATTCGTATTAAAACTACTCTTTAGAAAATAATTTTGATTATTGAAATCTGTATTATAACGATAGCCATCAGAACTATTCACTGAAGCATGTCCCATTAGATTTGTATTTCTTAGACTCTTCCCTACCGTAGCCGATGAGTGCTGTTGATTGTATGACCCCAATTGAAATCCAACATTATTTTTTAGGTTACCGTTAGATTTGGTTACAATATTTATTGCGCCTGTAAATGCATTTTGTCCAAAAATCCGTGCCGCAGGGCCTTTAATGATTTCAATGCGTTTAATGACCTCTAAAGGCAATGCAATATTCAACGTATGATGCCCAGTTTGTGGATCTTCAACCTTTATTCCGTCAATAAGCAATAGTGTTTGATCGAAACTCCCACCTCGAATATACAAGTCGGATTGCATACCATTCACTCCTTGACGGCGAATGTCAATACCTGCTTCTTGTTGCAATAGTTCTGCCAAATTTGTAGCAGGACTTTGTGCGATAACATCTGCACTAATTACACTAATTGTTCGTGAGTTTTCTTTAAAGGGTAAGTCTATTCTTGCCGATTCAATAGTAATTGAATCCAATGATTGCATCTGTTGTGCAATACAGTATTGCGCTGTAAAAGCTACAATAAGGGCTAGTGTTTTAAATGTCTTTTTCATTTTAATTTATTTTTAGTAGGTTTTAAAAATTAAGAGTCAAAGGTATATAAATCCATAAACCAAGCTAGTAATTACTTAATAAATAATGTTAAATGTTTTCTTTTAAATTGCCATTGTAAATTAAAATAAATTACAATTTATATTTATAAAAGAACAGAAATACGGTACCTTTAGGACATGTTTTCATTGGTCGATTGTAATAACTTTTATGCGTCTTGTGAGCGGGTTTTTAATCCTAATTTACAAGGAAAACCTGTCGCTATTTTATCCAATAACGATGGATGTGTCGTTGCACGAAGTGACGAAGTTAAAGCGCTTGGGCTACCCATGGGCGCTCCTGCATTTAAGTATAAAGCGTTTTTCAAGGAACATGATGTGCAAGTTTTCTCATCAAATTATCCACTTTATGGCGATATGAGTAGTCGTGTAATGTGTATTTTGGAGCAGTTTACTCCTGATGTTGAGGTATATAGTATTGATGAAGCTTTTTTACAATTTAAAGGATTCGAAAATTATGACTTAAATACTTATGGCCATGACATTCGTAATCGTATTTTGAAATGGACTGGAATTCCAACTTGTGTGGGAATTGCCCCCACAAAAGCACTTTGTAAAATTGCCAACAAAATAGCTCGAAAATTCCCTAAAGAAACAGGAGGGGTTTACGTTATTGATAGCGATGAGAAACGCATAAAGGCTCTAAAATGGACTTCCATTGACAAAGTATGGGGTATTGGATATGCGCTAAATAAACGTTTGGCACAAAAACAATGTAAAACTGCCTATGACTTTGTACAACTTCCGGACCTTTGGGTGCGAAAAACATTTTCTATTACTGAGTGGAAGCTAAAAAAAGATTTAGAAGGGATTTCGAAAATAGACATGGAGCAAGTCAAAAATAAACGCGCTATTGCAACCACTAGAAGTTTTGAAACAACACTTACAGACCTTGCCGATTTGAAGGAGCGTATATCAACTTTTGCTATGAGTTGTGCCGAAAAATTACGCCGTCAAAATTCAAGTTGTCACATGATGATTATTTTTTTACGTAGCGATCGATTCAAAACAAATAGTGAGCAATATCGAGCAAGCAAAATGGTGAGTATTCCTTTCCCTACAGATTCAAGTTTAGTTCTCAGTTCAAGTGCTGTTAAAGCGATTTGTTCTCTTTATAAAAAAGGAATTCATTACAAAAAAGCTGGAGTGATTCTTACAGGGATTGTGCCTACACACAACCATCAACTACAAATGTTTAACCATGAAGATGCACGTCATAAACCTTTGATGCGTACTATAGATCATATTAATAAAAAATACCAAGCCCCAAAACTTAAATTAGCCAACCAGGATTTAACACGTACCTGGAAAATGCGTCAAGAACATTTATCTCCACAGTACACCACCAATTTAAAAGATGTAATTACAGTTCAATGTCAAAAAAAACCAATCAAGCTTTAACTTTTTTTATTCCAACACCGCCAGAAAACAATTTAGGTGCTATTTATTTTGATACAGGAATTTCTGCAGGGTTTCCTTCGCCTGCCGATGATTTTAAGCAAGATCGGTTGTCGTTAGATTCTGCGCTTATCAAAAACAAAGAAGCTACTTTTTTTGCACGAGTAAGTGGCCAATCGATGATAGATGCTGGCCTTAATGATAATGATTTATTAGTAATCGATAGAAGCCTTACACCAGAGCACAATAGGATTGCAGTTTGTTTTTTAGATGGAGAATTTACAGTAAAACGACTAAAGGTTAAAAAAGGAGAAGTTTGGCTACAACCAGAAAACAAAAATTATAAACCCATAAAAATTACACCAGAAAATGACTTTGTCATATGGGGTATTGTCACCAATGTCATTAAGAAAGTATAGCCTAAATTTCTTTACGTAACCTTGCTACAGGAAGATCTAATTGCTCTCTATATTTTGCTACCGTACGCCGTGCAATAGGGTAGCCTTTTTCTTTAAGAATTTTGGCAAGCTTTTCGTCAGTCAAAGGTTTTTTCTTATCTTCTTCAGATATGACAGTTTTCAAAATACTTTTAATTTCTCGTGTCGATACCTCTTCGCCTTGGTCATTGGTCATCGATTCGCTAAAGAATTCTTTGATGAGTTTAGTTCCATATGGGGTGTCTACATATTTACTATTGGCTACTCTTGAGATTGTAGAAACATCCATATCAACTTCATCGGCAATATCCTTTAGAATCATGGGTCTAAGTTGCTCTTCGTCACCAGACAAAAAATAAGCTTTTTGGTAATGCATTATGGCACTCATAGTAAGAAGTAGTGTTTGCTGTCGCTGTCGGATGGCGTCAATAAACCATTTGGCAGCATCAAGTTTTTGCTTGATAAATAATACTGCCTCTTTTTGTGCTTTAGATTTTTCTTTTGAAGCTTTATATCCAAGCAACATTTCATTATAAGATTTTGAAACATGCAGTTCTGGCGCATTGCGCCCATTGAGCGTAAGCTCTAGTTCGCCCTCTACAATTTTAATGGTAAAATCAGGAACAACATGCTCAATTGAGCGCAAATTATTAGAAAAAGAACTTCCAGGTTTTGGATTCAATCGTTCAATCTCTAAGATAGCATCTTTTAGTTGAATTTCATTAATACTAAATTTTTTGAGTAGTTTTTGATAGTGCTTTTTTGTGAATTGTTCAAAAGCATTTTCAATCATTGCTGCAGCAAGCTCTGTGTTTGGTGTTTGTACTTTTCTTTGTAATTGAATCAGTAGACATTCTTGTAAGTCTCTTGCTCCAACACCAGGAGGATCAAGTTGTTGTACAATATTAAGAACTTTTTCAATGGTATCAATATCAGTATAAATATTTTGGGTAAATGCTAAATCATCCATCAAATCTAGTAGCGGCCTTCTAATGTAGCCACTATCGTCTATACTTCCGATAAGAAATTTAGCAATTTCATAATTGTCATCTGTTAATCTAAATGTATTGAGTTGATCAATTAGTTGTTGCGTAAATGATGTTCCAGCGGCATAAGGAATTGTTTTTGACTCATCATCGGCACTGTAATTATTGGCATGTAGTCGATACGATGGGATTTCATCATCGCTGAGGTAATCGTCTACATTGATGTCATCGGCCGTAATTTGTTCATTATCTCCAAAATCTTGATCAGCGTATGTATCATCAAAATCTTCTGCAGTATTCTCTTTGCCATGTTCCAAAGCAGGATTTTCTTCTAGTTCTTGCTTGAGGCGTTGTTCAAAAGCTTGTGTGGGTAACTGAATGAGTTTCATCAACTGAATCTGTTGTGGAGACAGTTTTTGTGAAAGTTTAAATTGTAAGTACTGCTTTAGCATTGCTTATTTGGGTTTGTATAAAATTAAATAAAACAAATGAGAATATAGAACTCTTACTTTAATTAATTCTCTCTTTTTAGCGTATGTAGTACTTAAAATTCAGCATTTTGTGGTGTTCTTGGGTAAGGAATAACATCTCTAATATTACTCATGCCAGTAGCAAACATGACCAGTCTTTCAAAACCAAGACCAAATCCAGAATGGACTGCTGTTCCATAGGCTCGAAGGTCTAGATACCACCAAAGTTCTTCTTCGGGGATATCAAGTGCTGCCATTTTTTCTTTAAGGATTTCTAGGCGCTCTTCTCTTTGCGATCCGCCTACAATTTCTCCAATTCCAGGAAATAAAATATCCATGGCACGAACTGTTTTTCCATCTTCATTCAATCGCATATAAAACGCTTTGATATTAGCGGGATAGTCAAATAATATAACAGGGCATTTGAAATGTTTTTCAACCAAAAAACGTTCGTGTTCACTTTGTAAATCTGCACCCCACTCATTGATTGGGTATTTGAACTTTTTCTTTTTGTTGGGTTTGCTATTTCTTAAAATATCAATTGCTTCAGAATAACTTACGCGCTTAAAGTTATTGTCTAAAACAAATTTTAATTTTTCGGTCAGACGCATACTGCTGCGTTCATTTTGAGGTTTTGATTTTTCTTCTTGTTCCAAACGTTGCTCAAGAAAAGCAAGATCCTCTACATTATTTTTTAGCACATATCCAATAACATATTTAAGAAAATCTTCTGCAAGATCCATATTTCCTTCTAAATCCATAAAAGCAACTTCAGGTTCTATCATCCAAAATTCTGCGAGGTGTCTAGAGGTATTAGAGTTTTCGGCTCTAAATGTTGGCCCAAAAGTATAAACTTTGCCCAGTGCCATGGCATATGTTTCGGCTTCAAGTTGTCCAGAAACGGTAAGGTTAGTTTCTTTGCCAAAGAAGTCTTTTGTATAATCGATTTCACCAGAGTCTGTAAGTGGTGGGTTTTTTGGATCTAAAGTGGTTACTCGAAACATCTCGCCAGCACCCTCTGCATCACTTCCTGTAATGATGGGGGCATGCATATAGTTAAATCCATTCTTATGAAAATAATCATGAACAGCAAATGAAAGCGCCGATCTCAATCGCATTACAGCACCAAATGTATTGGTTCGAGCTCTTAGGTGAGCTTGCTCCCGCAAGAATTCTAATGAGTGGCGTTTTGGTTGTAAAACTGTTTTTGATACCAATTCAGGATCTGCATCACCTAATACTTCTAGGTTCGAAACTTGAATTTCAACATCTTGTCCTTTTCCCTGACTTTCAACGAGACTTCCTTTTACATGAACTGCTGCACCAGTTGTGATTCGTTTCAGAAGTCCTTCTTCCATAGATTCAAAGTCCACAACGCACTGAATATTTCGAAGTGTTGACCCATCATTTAAGGCAATAAATCGATTTGCCCTAAAAGATTTAACCCATCCTTTAACTTCAACATCTATGTGTTTAATTTCTTGTGTAAAAAGTTCTGCTACTGTACTCGTAATCATGTGTAACTAAAATTAGCCACAAATATAAAACTTTAGAAACAAAGAATAAGGATATTTATTCTCCTTCGTGATCTTCAATCTCTGGAATGATATTCAGTGGAGGCTCTTTAAGAACTTGTTTGTTGGCAATACTGCGTTCTAGCGATAAAAGTAAAACTGGTAACAACAATAAATTGGCCATCATTGCCAGTAAAAGAGTTCCAGAAATAAGAGCACCTAGAGCGACTGTACCTCCAAAATTTGAAGTAATAAATACAGAGAATCCAAAGAATAAAACAATTGAAGTATAAAACATACTGATTCCTGTTTCTCGAAGAGCTGCGAAAATAGATTTTTTTATACGCCAATGATTGGCAAGAAGTTCTTGCCTATATTTTGCTAAAAAGTGAATGGTGTCGTCTACAGAAATTCCAAAAGCAATACTAAACACTAAAATTGTAGAAGGTTTTATAGGTACACCCAAATATCCCATAACTCCTGCAGTAACCAATAGTGGTAATAAGTTTGGAATTAAAGAGATAACAATCATTCTAAACGATCTAAACATATAGGCCATAAACAATGAAATTAGAACAATGGCCAAGGCCAATGAAAGGATTAAATTTCGGATTAGAAAATCAGTCCCTTTTTGAAATAAAAATGCTTTTCCAGTCAAATTTACATTGTAGCGATCTTCGGGGAAAAGTTTGTTTATTTTTTCATTTAACTTTTCCTCTATGCGTTCCATTTTATCAATTTCTACATTTTTCATAAACGTTGTAATGCGTGCATATTGCCCTGTAGAATCGACATAGCTTTTTAGCAAACTCACATCGTTTGTTGTATTTTTTGCATAAGATAAAATAAATGCATTTTCTTGAGCTGTTGGCAGTTGATAGTATTTTGGATTTCCATTGTAATAGGCTTGTTTCGCATATTTTACAAGACTTACTACGGAAACCGGTTTGGAGAGCTCAGGAATTTCTAGAATGAGATCCTCTAGTTCATCCATTCGTTTTAAGGTAGTTCTTTTTAAAACACCTTTTTTACGTTTTGTATCAATAAGAATTTCTAAAGGCATCACCCCATTGAATTCTTGTTCATAAAATTCAATATCTTTAAAAAACTCTGCGTTTTTTGGCATATCCTCTAGTAGACTTCCAGAGGTTTTTATTTGATAAATTCCAATAATACTTGCAACTAATAAAACAAGTGAAATGGAGTAAATTGTAATGTTTTTATGTTTTACAGTATGTTCTATCCAATCTCCTAACTTATTGATCCAACGCTTATTGAGATGCTCCAAATGTTTTTCTTTGGGCATGGGCATATAGCTGTAAATGATAGGAATAATAAGTAAACATAGGATAAAAATTGCCATAATACTCAATGAGGCTACTGTTCCAAATTCTGTTAGAAGTTTGCTTTGAGTGATGACAAATGTAGCAAAACCAGACGCGGTTGTTGTATTGGTCATTAGAGTTGCATTTCCAACTTTTGTAATGACTCGTTGAAGCGACTTGGCCTTATTACCATGCTTATTAACTTCGTGTTGGTATTTATTAATAAGGAAAATACAGTTGGGAACACCAATAACAATTATGAGCGGTGGTATAAGCGCTGTTAATACGGTAATTTCATATTCCAGAAAACCTAAAATTCCAAATGTCCACATTACTCCAATTACAACAACACACATAGAAATAAATGTTGCACGGTACGAGCGGAAAAACAAATAGAAAATAAGAGAAGTAATGAGTATCGCTGCTAAAATAAAAATCTCTATTTCATCAATGATATTTTGAGAATTAAGTGTTCGAACATATGGCATCCCTGATGCTCGTACATTTAGTTTTGTCTCTTTTTCAAAAGCTTCTATTTTTGGAATCAATACTTCCATAATAAAGTCCTTTCTTAAGGAAGTATTGACAATAGATTTTTTCAAGTAAACAATAGAACGCATTGCTTTTGAGTCTTTGTTATATAGAATTTCATCATAAAAAGGGAAATCCGAAAACAATGTTTTTTTGAGTTGTTCTAGTTCATCTTTTGACCGTATAGAATCATTTATAATAGGTTCAAAGTCAAACTGTTTGTCTTTTTTATTTTTTGTTAGTTTTCTTAAATCTTGAAGTGTAATAATGGTTTCAATATTATTATTGTTTTGAAAAGATTTACAAAATTTGTTCCATGCATTGAGTTTTTCTACAGATAGCAATGTGCTGTCTTTTACACCTAAAACGATAACATTTCCTTCCTCTCCAAAAACATCTAGGAATGTGTTGTATTCAAGGTTTATAGGATGACGATCGGGAAGCAAGTTGGCTTCGGTATATGTAAAGCGCATTTTGTTCCATTGGGAAATCATGAGACCTGTTCCAAGTCCAATTAAAATGAGAATAAGGACTCTATTGCGTAGAATGAGTCTTGCAAGAGCTTCCCAAAAACCTGAAGTTAATACTTTAAACATACCTTATTTTGAAGTCGTCAAAGGTATAGAAAACCAACGGATTTGTAAGCATGATTGAGGGCTGCCTTTTTAAAAAAAAGTTAAATTTACAAACAGATAAAAGAATCAATTAAACCGTTAGAATTTCTTTTTCTTTTTTGGTAAAAAGAGCATCAGATTTTATAATATGAGCATCTGTCATTTGTTGGATATCAGCTTCAGTATTTTTCTTTAAGTCGTCAGAGATATCACTCAGTTTTTTGAGTTCATTATTAGCCTCTTTTCTCGCACCTCTAATAGATATTTTGGCATCTTCCGTTTCAGATTTTGCTTGTTTTGCAAGCTCTCGTCGGCGTTCTTCTGTAAGTGGGGGCACATTGATGATAATGCTTTCGCCATTGTTCATAGGATTAAAACCAAGATTGGCCACCATTATGGCATGTTCTATGTCTTGAAGCATACTTTTTTCCCATGGTTGAACGGTTATAGTACGACCATCTGGGGTGTTGACATTTGCAACTTGCGATAGAGGTGTTTGTGTGCCATAATAATCTACAGTAACACTTCCCAACATTGCTGGGCTTGCTTTACCAGCACGAATGTTTACAAATTGTTTTTCAAGGTGTTTTAAAGCCTTTTCCATGGCTTCCTTGGTGCTGTCTAGTATGAATTCAATTTCTTCGTTCATTTTTGTTAACTTACTGTGGTTCCTATTTGTTCCCCAGAAACAATTTTTAATAAATTTCCTTTTTTGTTCATGTCAAAAACAATGATGGGGAGTTCATTTTCTTGACTGAGTGTAAATGCTGTGGTATCCATCACTTTTAACCCTTTGCTCAAAACATCATCAAAGCTTATAGTACTGAATTTACTTGCCGAAGCATCTTTTTCAGGGTCTGCAGAATAAATTCCATCTACTCGTGTTCCTTTTAAAATAACATCAGCTTCAATTTCTATGGCGCGCAAAACGGCAGCAGAGTCTGTTGTAAAATAAGGATTTCCGGTCCCTCCTCCAAAAATAACAACACGCCCTTTTTCTAAATGTCGCATGGCCTTACGACGAATAAACGGCTCGGCCACTTCATTGATTTTTATGGCCGATTGAAGTCGAGTAGGGATATCTTCATTTTCTAAGGCACTTTGCAGGGCCAAACCATTGATGACTGTGGCTAACATTCCCATGTGATCACCCTGAACTCGATCCATTCCATTACTGGCACCAGCCACACCCCTAAAGATATTGCCGCCTCCAATGACAATGGCGACTTCAATCCCTTTTTCAACAATTTCTTTAATGTCTTTTGCATATTCAGAGAGGCGTTGTGGATCTATTCCATATTGTCGGGTACCCATAAGTGCTTCGCCAGAAAGCTTAAGTAAGATGCGTTTGTATGTCATAACTGTTTTGATCGTTGTACAAATATAAGCAATATCTTAAATTTTTATTGGTATAATATTTGACGCTCTTTAATAAATTATAAAAACTAAATCCCATGAAACCCACCTATTATTATTTTCTGTTCCTAATTTTAATTATTTCTTGTAAATCATCATCAGTAAATGGTTTACAAAAAATAACAAATTTTATTACAAAACAGTATTTAACGGAAGAAGATTTTCGAGTTATTACTCAAGCTGATCGTAAATTTCAATATCAAACTACAGATTTAAATGGTGATGGGATTAACGAATATTTTGTTTCCTTTTTATCACCATATTTTTGTGGTTCAGGAGGATGTAACCTTTTGGTTTTAGATAATAAATTTAACCTTATCACTAATTTTACTCTAACTAATCCTCCAATTTTAATTGATTTAAAAGCTACAAGTGGCTGGAATGATATAATTTTATGGTCTAATGGAGATTACCACCGAATGAAATTCAATTCAAAGAAAAACTCTTATCCTACTAATCCGTCAGTTGAGGAAGTCATTGAATTAGAATCTAGAGATCTTGAGCGCATGACATCTTTATTTGAAAACACAGCTGATTTAAAAACGTATGCTTTTTAAGAAAAAAACCCTATGCTTCTTAGTGAGCATAGGGTGTAAATTTATTAAGTTTTTTGATTTAACCTAAAGTCACTCTTTTAAATCCAGTAACTTCAATTTCACCATAGGAAGCAACATATTTTGCAACAGTGCTTTTTTCGTCTTTTATGAAGTTTTGATCCAATAAACACTGTTCCTTGTCAAGTGTTGTATTGTCTGAGATGAATCTATCCATTTTTCCTGGTAGAATTTTATCCCAGATTTGTTCAGGTTTTCCTTCCGCTTTTAGTTGTGCTTTTGCTTCTTCTTCGGCCTGTGCTAAAACTTCTGGAGTGAGTTGCGCCATAGAAATGTATTTTGGTACATTTTTAAGGGTTTTTCCTAATCTAGCAAGCTCAACATTTTCTTTTTCAATGACTGCAATAAGTGCTTCAGTTTCTGAAGCAACATAATCAAGATCAAAATCTTTGTATGACAAACTTGTTGCCCCCATAGAAGCTACTTGCATTGCAAGATCTTTTGAAAGAGTTGCAGCATTTTCAACATTTGCAGAAAGTCCAACTACGGCTGCAATTTTGTTGATGTGTACATATGCACCTACATATGGAGCTACTACTTTTTCAAATGCTTTAAGGTCTAGTTTTTCACCAATAACACCTGTTTGCTCCATAAGTTTCTCTGCTACAGTCATTCCTCCGAAATCTGCTGCCAAAAAAGTATCTTTAGAGTCATGGTTAAGTGCAATTTCTGCCAACTGGTTTGCCAAAGAAAGGAAGTTTTCATTTTTCCCAACAAAGTCGGTTTCACACCCTAAAACAATAGCTACACCAGACGTGTTGTCGCTGTTTACTTTTGCAACTGCCGCACCCTCAGTAGATTCGCGGTCAGCTCTTTTGGCTGCAACTTTTTGTCCTTTTTTACGTAGAATGTCAATTGCCTTATCAAAATCTCCTTCAGCTTCAACAAGAGCTTTTTTGCAATCCATCATTCCTGCACCAGTGGCTTTTCTTAATTTATTTACTTCAGCAGCTGTAATCTTTGTCATGATTTTTAGTTTTAAAAAAAAGTCGGAAAATTTTTCAAATGAAGAACTCTTCGACTTTAATTATTTAATGAAATTAAAAATTTATTCTTCTTCTTGTTTTGCAGTTTCAGTGACAGGAGCAGCAGATTTTGGCGCAGCATGTTCAGTTTTACCTTCTTTTTCTGCTTGTCTGCTCTGTAGTCCTTCTGCGATGCTATCAGTAACCGCCGATAGAATTTTATCAATAGATTTTGATGCATCGTCGTTTGCAGGAATAACAAAATCTACTTGTCTAGGGTCAGAATTGGTATCAACCATTGCAAAAATTGGAATATTTAATTTTTGCGCTTCTTTGATAGCAATGTGTTCTCTTTTGATATCAACAACAAAAAGTGCTCCAGGAAGGCGTGTCATATCAGAGATAGAGCCTAAATTTTTCTCTAACTTTGCTCTAAGACGGTCGACTTGAAGTCGCTCTTTTTTAGATAACGTGTTAAAAGTTCCATCTTTTTTCATACGATCAATAGCCGCCATTTTCTTAACAGCCTTACGGATAGTTACAAAGTTTGTAAGCATTCCACCTGGCCAACGCTCGGTGATGTATGGCATATTGACTTTAGATGCTTTTTCAGCAACAATGTCTTTTGCTTGTTTTTTGGTAGCAACGAAAAGAATTTTTCGTCCAGAGGCTGCAATTTTTGCTAATGCTTTTGAAGCTTCTTCAAGTTTTGCAGCTGTTTTATAGAGATTAATGATGTGAATACCATTGCGCTCCATGTAAATAAACGGGGCCATATTTGGATCCCATTTTCTTGTAAGGTGTCCGAAGTGTACACCATTGTCTAATAAGTCTTTGACTTCTACTTGTGCCATTTTGTGTTAGTTTACGTTCTGTTGAATTAGCAATGAACAAGTGGCTAAAAATTAGGCCTTATTCATTTAGATGCTAAACTAAATCCTGACAGTTGGCCTGTCATGGACAA
>Ga0209555_10000208_pt1 | contig 50114 bp, 60 predicted proteins | sample SaaInl85LU_5_DNA_FD_184643 | JGI IMG/M metagenome (GOLD analysis project Ga0209555, IMG submission 184643) | Marine microbial communities from expanding oxygen minimum zones in the Saanich Inlet - ESP_85LU_5_DNA (SPAdes) (version 2) | ecosystem: Environmental > Aquatic > Marine > Intertidal...
CTACGGTTATGCTCAGGTCTACGGCAATGCTAGGGTCTATGGTTATGCTCAGGTCTATGGCAATGCTAGGGTCTATGGCAATGCTCAGGTAAAACGAGGCTATTATACTACCACCCCGACTAGCATCACCCGCAGTGACAGCTACACATTCACCTTGCAATCTGATGGCTCCATTGTGGCTGAGTGTCGAGACTTCACACCAGAAGAAGCCGATGCCCACTGGGGTAGCCCAGATCATCACAAACACGCTGAAAGCATGGCTATCGTTAATGCACTGCGGGCCATTGATGCGGCCAGAAAGATGAAAGGACAAAACTATGAGTAAGATCAAGGCAACACTAATCGACCACATGGGGTCTGATCTGTCTGTCGTTAATGCGGCTCGGGTTAGCTTTGGTAAGGAGAGTGATTGGGATTACCATGACAGTCAAACTATGCGTCTGTCAGAACGTGATACCAAGCTGATCCGCTACCTAGCCAAGCACAAGCACCTGTCACCCTTTGGTCATGCCTTTGCATCCTTCCATGTGAAAGCACCTATCTTCGTAGCACGACAGTTAGTGAAGCATAAGTTCCTGCGCTGGAATGAGATCAGTCGTCGATATGTAGATGAGGAACCTGAGTTCTATGTGCCTGATGTCTGGCGCGGTCGTAGTGCTGATAAGAAGCAAGGCAGTGAGGGAGTGATTGACTTAGGCCAACTTGCAGAAGAGGTAGAGGTAGAAACAGGTTCTGCGGCAGAGATGTACTACGTTTTAATTGAAGAAGGCGTAGCACCTGAGCAAGCCCGTATGGTTCTCCCACAGTCCACCATGACAGAGTGGTATTGGTCTGGGTCTTTGGATGCCTTCGCGGCCATGTGCAAACTACGATGTGCATCAGATACTCAATATGAGTCACAGATCGTAGCCAATCAGATCAGCGACACTATGCGAATCCTGTTCCCAGTGTCTTGGGCGGCTCTGATGGGAGATCCTGATATCCGACAGTTTGCCACTGACGAGCGTCAGAGGGCTATTATACGCGAGGAGATGAATAGCCATGATAAGCGGTGATGATATCCTAGCTATGGACGAGTTCAAACCGTTCTACGATCACCATGTGGAATGTGATTTATGTGGACAACAGACTAGAGGGCGTGTCTATACGTCTGCGCCTGACTTAGTGCTCTGTGGAAGCTGTCACATGCCACTAATAGGTAACTTAACGAAAAAACACCTTGCGAAGTTACCATTTTTGTCAACTAAACTACACTTTTTTTGTAGAACTGAATAAATTCAGTTACTTGGTTGCGGGAGTAGGATTTGAACCTACGACCTTCAGGTTATGACGCTATCTATACATATCAATGACTTACAGCATATTGGTAGTGTTAAGCGTCATAACCTGACACTCACTAGTGTCACTATTAGTGTTGACGAATCAGAATTCTTGTGCTAAAAATGCGAGGCCGCCTTCGGGGGCCGAGCTATACAAACCAACCTTCAAATACAGGGTAGAAGGTATGTTTAACAGAAAAGAACAGTATGAGTTACTGCAACAGATACGTTGCAAAGAGAATGAAACGAAACGTATTAATTGCCCATTCTGTGGCGGACGTTACACTCTCACCGTATCTCGCAAAGATGGTTCCCTAGTATGGAACTGCTATAAAGCATCCTGTTCTGCTAAAGGCGGTAAGCGAGTCGGCTACAGCCTTGAGGCTATAAAAGCAAAACATACGCTACACCGTATAAACAGTGAAGATACGCTACAGCGTATAAAGACACAGCTACCTACAGTGAATTCGAATCCGTATAACCATGAGCACGTCATGGAATACTTGGATGATAATAATTGTATTAAGGCGTTCGAAGACAACGCCATCAAAGTGACGTACGATCCTGCAAAAGACAGAACTCTATTCTGGATGAATGGAGATCAAGGGGCAGTAGGACGTGCGTTGTCATCAGGCGTAAAGCCTAAATGGTTATCGTATGGAGACACTACAGGCATTCTAGCCGTAGGTAACCAACCCACTGCCGTAGTAGTAGAAGATGCCGCCAGTGCATGTTCCGTATATACAACTGGGATATACACGGGAGTTGCATTGCTAGGTACAAACATCTCGCCACAACAAAAGCGACAGTTAATGCAGTTTAATAGAATTATTATCTGCCTTGACAAGGATGCTACTATTAAGGCAATTAGGTTACGGGAAAGGTTATCAGGTCTAGTTTCTACTGGGGTTAAGTTCCTAGATGATGACTTAAAATATCTTTCTCCTAACGAGATAAAGGAGAGGATCAATGAAGGCTAGAGCCATCGCGATCATAGATTATGAATTCCCCAACGGCTTTATAGAGGCCGCAGAGGAGCAAAAGAAACTACAAGAAGCGATCAGTAATATGGTTAGGGGTAACCCCCGTGTTATCTATCACGAGGTTGATGTTCGTGAACGTAGAGGCAACCAAAAGCCTGACCTCAAGCGTATGAAGATACGAATTAGCTAACTTAGCTAATGTAGCTTATAAGATACAAAGCCCTAGCAACAGCTAGGGTTTTTTTTATGCCACTAGTGCTTGCTTGTGACACTAAGCAGTGTTACAGTCCGTGTCGTTACATGACACAAAACCCTATGAGCAGAGCACTAGCATGGACACCAAACTATTAAAATGTCTGCTATCGGCAGACTTCTTCCAGAGGAATCAGAGTAACCTTACCGTACGACTTTTCGAAGATGAACTACGCGACTTGTACAAGTGTGTCGCAGAAGGTCACGAAAAGTATGCACATGATCTGAGTTCTGATGACCTCAAAGCCATTTGGCTTAAAAACAATCCCGTTGCTACCCGTACTGAGACTGAGACAATCGATGATCTGATTGAGAAGGTCAGTCGGGAACAGCCCCTGTCAGACGACGTTGCACAAGACCTACTCAAGGAAATGTGGAAGCGTCATATCGGACACAAGATTGCCAACATTGGTATTGAGCTAACTGAAGGTGTTCCTGACGCTATGGAACGCCTCGACAAGCTATTAGGCAACGTCCGTGAGGGCGTGATGCCGAATGATTTCGGTGAACCTACCACCAAGGATATTGAAGAGCTACTGGCCATGACGTCAGATGACGCAAGGTGGCAGTTCAATATCTCTCAGCTATCCCGCCATGTATACGGCATTGGCCCTGCGGAGTTTGCAGTAATATTCGCTCTTCCTGAGACAGGAAAATCCGCTTTTGTTGTATCAATCTGTTGTGGCCCTGCGGGCTTCTGCGAACAGGGCGCGAAGGTCTTATACCTAGGTAACGAGGAAGAGACACGTCGTACGATGCTTCGTGCGATGCAGTCTTGGGGCGGTATGACCCGTGAAGAGATTGCTACAGATCCTCGTTCAGCCCGCAACCGCTTCCGTGCAATCGAAGACCGTATCGAAATGAAGGATATCCAAGATTGGGATCTCCAGAAGATTGAAGCGTACATCGAACACATGAAGCCCGACGTTGTGGTCATTGACCAAGCGGACAAGGTACACATCAACGGCAACTTCTCAGCGTCACATGAGCGTCTGCGTGAGCTATACCGTTCTCTTCGTGAGGCGGCCAAGCGTCACCAGTGCGCCCTACTGACCGTATCCCAAGCGTCTAATGACGCGCGTGGTCGTACCCGTCTAAGCCCCTTCGACATGGAGGGCTCGAAGATCGGTAAGGCCGCAGAGACTGACCTTATCATCGGTATTGGTAAACATGAACAGGGTGAGGTGGATGACACTGATCCTGATACTAGCCGCTATCTGACCGTGTCTAAGAACAAGCTGTCAGGATGGCACGGCACAATCATCTGCAACATTCAGCCAGAGGTATCACGCTATGTCGATTAAGATTCAAAACGACCAGATCATCATTCCTATGTGCAGTGAAGAAGCTGACGCATTGTTGATTGCGGCCCTGCGGGCTACCCGTGAACTTGCCTGTTCTAACATGCACACAACGTCTGAGCGGGTCTTGAATACACAGACCATCGGCAAGCACCACCTAGACGACGTCTCTAATGATCTGTCGGTTATTCATGCCTGTGACCTCCTACTCGCTTATCATGGTGTTGGATATGCTGATTAAACTTAGCAGACAGGACAGCCACACATCTGAGATTATGGGGGCCGATACGGTTGCCCTGTGTAAGATGCAAAACTTTCAACCACGTCTTGAAAATGAAAAGCAGTCAAGGGAAGAGGCCAATGCTTTTGGCTATAAAGCTGAATTCGCGGTTGCTCGTTTATTCGGAGCGGAACCCCCACAGATTAACGTATTATCCGACGGGGGCGTGGACATTTGGATCGAAGACACCCCTATCGACGTCAAATTCACCAACCAAGAGCATGGCCCACTTATCTTCGACAGCATGGCTAAATTCAGAGCCAATATCGCTGTGCTTGTTGGTAGAACGTCCGACGACGACGTCATGCGTATCAACGGGTGGATCTTCCGCAAGGACTTCAAAGACCTCTGCAAGAAGACCGACTTTGGTTATGGCCCACGACTCTTCATGGAACATGACGAGCTAGAGCCTATCGAACAGCTTTGGGCTTACTTCGCCAAACAGAAATGGGGCGTGTAATGGAACTGGTATCCCGCGTCGTAACAGATGCAATAACAGAGACGATCTCTAAAAACTTCGACTACGATTTTGATGGAGAAACTACGTTCAAGGTTCCCTCTTTCAATCCGCCGCAAGAGGAGTTTCAGATTGGTTTGATTGTAGGCCCGTCTGGATCAGGTAAAAGCACTATCCTCAAATCTTTTGGGGAAGAGGCTTTTCCTATGTGGATGGAGAACGTGTCTGTAGCCTCGCACTTTGATAGTGCGGAAGAGGCTCAGGAACGTTTGGCGGCGGTAGGGCTGAACAGCATCCCATCATGGTTTCGTCCGTTTCATGTCCTGTCTACAGGAGAAAAGTTCCGTGCGGATATGGCACGGCGACTAATGGATGGTGTTGTTATTGATGAATTCACAAGTGTGATAGATCGTAACGTAGCTAAATCCTGTGCTAATGCAGTGAGCCGATACATTCGTAACAAAGGGTTACGCAATGTGGTTTTTGCATCGTGTCACTATGACATTATCGAATGGCTTAAACCTGATTGGGTGTTTGACACAGTGCAAGGCAAGTTTTTGCCGAGGGGGTGTCTTCGACGTCCCGCAATTGAGTTGGAACTCTTACCTTGTGGGGTCAGCGCGTGGCCAATCTTCAGCGCGCATCACTATCTCACAGAAAACATCAATAAGAGTGGAAAATTCTGGATCTGCCTGTGGGGATCAAATGTCGTTGGATTTGGATCTGCCATTTCATACCCGTCAGGAACAGTAAAGAATGCCTACCGTGGTCATCGCACCGTTGTGTTGCCTGACTACCAAGGCTTGGGGATTGGCGTACGCATCAGTGACGCAATTGCTGAAATGTATGTCAGTCAAGGTTGTCGCTACTTCAGTAAGACGGTTCACCCACGAATGGGCGAGTATCGCAATAACTCACCTTTGTGGAAGCCCACGTCTAAGAACATGAAGAAGCGGCGTGACAAAGGCAGGACGCATCTAGGCGGATGGGCACCGCGAGATATCGTCAGTTATTCCCATGAGTACATAGGAAATGCCGAAAATTAAGTGGCCTGACTTGAGGCTACCACCGATAAACCTTTGGAGTATTCCTAGCAATGAAAGTAATAGTATTCGATTTAGAGACGACGGTGCAGAGGGAGAATGGCACCATCGACAACAGTCCGTTCCATCCGAAGAACAGGATAGTGAGCGCACATTGGAGAATAATAGAAGATGGCGTGATCGGAGAAGCAGAGCGTTCAATCTTCTATCACAAAGAGTGCGAAAATCCAGATAGCCCAGACGCGTTTGCTAAGGCTCTTGCCTCGGCTGATGTCGGCGTAGCTCACAACGATAAGTTCGACTACCTATACGTCCTAGAGGCGGGCCTAGAGGTTCCTAAAGAGTGGTATTGCACCATGATCGGGGAATACATCTTCGCCCGTGGTCAACGTAAGGAACTGTCGCTTAAAGCTACAGCCGAGCGCCGTGACGTAACCCGTAAGCGTTCTGATCTAGTCGATGAATTGTTCAAGGTTCAGAAGATGGACTTCTCTGAAATGCCCTTGGACACTGTCATTGAATACGCAGATGCTGACGTACTGTCCTGTGCAGAGATCTACCTAGCGCAACAGGCTGATCTTGAGAAGAACAGTAATGCAGGTCTGAAGCCTGTCTTCACGCTAATGAACGAAATGACACAATTCCTCGTGGAGATTGAGCGTAACGGTATCAGGATCGACATGAATGCCTTGAACGAGGTTGAGGAAGAGTTCCTTAACGAGAAGGAGGAGATCCAGAAGAAACTGGAAGAGATCGTCAAGGACGTGATGGGCGATACGCCTATCAACCTTAACTCAGGTGCGGACATGACTAAGGTCGTGTATTCGCGCACGGTTGTAGACAAGGAATCCCATAAGCGTACTTTCAATATTGGCGTAGGTGCTAACGGCAAGCCTCTTCCCCCTGCCCGTCTATCCCATAGCCAATTCACGAATGCAGTACGCAAGTTCACCCGCCGTGTAATGAAGACGGTCGCCTATCACTGTGAACCCTGCAAAGGTGGAGGCAAACTCCAGAAATACAAGAAAGATGGCACCCCGTGGAAGAACCTGACTAAGTGCCCTCACTGTGATGGACAAGGTTTTACCTTGATGGAAACAGGTAAGGTTGCAGGTCTAAAGCTAGTTCCTGAAGGCCCTATGGATGCATCTATCAACGGGTTTAAGACAGACAAGACGACTATCAAGCGTCTGGTTGCTCAGGCATATGGCAAGGATAATCTTGTTGCTGTTCAGTTCCTGCAAGGCATTAGCCGACTAAATGCTGTGAACACTTATCTAGACTCGTTCGTTAAGGGTATCCAAACGCATACGCGTCCTGACGGGTTCCTTCACGCACAGTTTAACCAGTGCACTACAAGAACAGGTCGTCTGTCTTCATCAAATCCTAACTTCCAAAACTTACCGCGCGGTGGCACATTCCCTGTTCGCAAGTGCGTAGTCTCACGCTTTGAAGGTGGCGAGATTATGGAGCTTGATTTCTCAGGTCTTGAGTTCCGTGTCGCAGGAGAACTGAGCCGTGATCCACAGATCATCGACGATATCCTATCGGGTAAAGACGTACACAAGCAAACTGCATCCATCATTAACCAATGTGCAGTTGACGCTGTTGATAAGACCCTGCGCCAAGAAGCGAAAGCCTACACATTTGCACCACTTTATGGCGGAATGGGAGCAAACGAGCCACCGCACGTTCAGACGTATTTCAAGGAGTACTTCAATATCTATGAAGGGCTCAAGCGGTGGCATAAAACCCTTATGGATGGAGTTATCCGAGATGGAATTGTCAGAATTCCTAGCGGTCGCGAATTCTATTTTCCAAATGCCAAGCGACTTAGAAATGGCCGCATAACGAACGCCACAGCCGTGGTAAACTATCCTGTGCAGAGTTTCGCTACGGCGGACTGTGTGCCTCTCTCATGCATCCGTGCACTGAGAGCGTTTAGAGACAAGAACCTCAAGTCAAAGCTGATCCTGACCGTCCACGATTCAATCGTTGTAGACGTGTTTCCGAGTGAGCGTGACGAGGTCGTAAGAACCCTCGTGTGGGCAATGAGGGATGTCGGAGAGGAGCTTAAAACTCGCTTCGATTACACGCCCGTACTTCCATTAGATGTTGAAGCTGAATCAGGCAAAAACTGGATGGAAAAAGCACCAGTTAGTGTTGACGTATGACACTAACAAATGTAGGATGAAAGTCCAAATCAATAGGAGAATGACTATGAGCAGTCTGGCCGTCATCGACCAATCAGAGCAACGTGAACTTGCCGCCCTTTTGGGAACCAGTGATGCTCCCGCAAGCAGTGGGGATCGTCTACCAATCTTGACCGTTAATTCCCGTCGGAAAGACCCGCAGGGTCGTAAGATTGAGGAAGGTAAATTCTTCCTTAAATCTGAAGACGAGGCAGTGTATGCCGACAACGTCAAAATCCGTGTTCTCTCTCAATTGTTCCAGTGGATTCACTTCGACAATACTGAGAAGAAGGTGGTTAACCGTACTATTCAGATCCCGAACTTCCGTGTGGAGCCTCGTGATCAGAAAGGTACATTGCGTTGTGGTAAGCCTACATCGAAGGTTCTGAATGAACTCGGAAAGGCAGAACAGAAGAAATACGAGGGCATCAAATGTAACCGTATCCTTCGCGTTCTTGTGTCCTACGAAGGTAAGGATGCCGACGGAAATTCAGTGACTGTCGAGAACAAACCTGCTATAATGTTTCTCAAGGGCGCGAACTTCTCTCCCTTCGAGGACGAGTATGTTAAGACACTACCTCGTGGCGCTAACTTCTACGATTATTGGTGTGAGCTATCGGCTGAAGAGCTAGAAAATGGCTCAGTCACCTATTACGTCATGCACTTCAAACCTGACCTGTCGGAAACTCTTCCGTTGGATCAGGATACCTATGACACGATGGTGTATATGGCGCAAATGATTAAGCGTGACAATGATCGCATTGAATCTGCCTACCAGAATGCCATTCGCGGCAATCAACTGGATGATGATGCGTTGGACGCCCTCGAAGGCGATCTGGCGGACGATTTAGACGACTAAACCGAAACTTGTGAAAGGGGGGCCAATGTGCCCCTCTTTTGCCCCTAATAGAGGATTAGTTATGTCTATTTCACCGCTTGAGGCGCGTCTCCGTATGACGCTAGACAAACTCTCTAATGGTGAATCCGTTCACTGTGAAGAAGAGTGGATCGAACAGGCAGGAGAACTTTTCAAGGAAGGTTTGCGTAAGCAACTGTTCCGTGAGAAGGAACCCTTCCGTCTCCGTATGAGCAATATCGGACGCCCTACCTGCCAACTCCAAATGGAAAAGGCGGGCGAGGAACGGTCTCGTATGCCGTACAACCACATTGTGCGTATGATGCTAGGCGATGCTATCGAAGCTATTGTCGAGGTATTACTGCGCGTGTCTGGTGCCAATATCACGGGCGGTAAGTCTCAGGCTCAGTACGCGGTTGCAGGAACTGTCATCAAAGGCGAGAACGATATTGAGATCGATGGTAAGACCTACGATACCAAGTCGTCTTCCCCTTGGGCCTACGACAATAAATGGCAAGATGGTTGGCATGGTGTCGCTAAGGATGATGCCTTCGGTTATACCGCACAGCTTCTAGGATACACTCGTGGCACTAACACTGACATGGGTGGTTGGATCGTCGTTAACAAATCGACGGGAGAAATCCGTGTTGTTGAAGCGGAACCTACGCCACAGGATCTAGAGAAACTAGAGACTGAGATTGTCGAGCGTATTAAGCACGTCTCTGAAGACAAGGAATTCGTAAGGTGTTTTGAGCCTACGAACGAATACTTCCGTAGCAAGCCTACAGGTAGCAAGCGTCTACATACGTCATGCACGTTCTGTTCGTATCAGCGCAAGTGTTGGCCTGACGCTGTCTACAAGCCCCAGACAGGCTCTAAGGCGGCCTCTCCACGCCACTTCTGGTATTCAGAGTATAATGAGGAAGCTAATGGCTAAGAAGCGCCCTACAAACGCTCGTGCCATCGCGGCAGGTTATCGATCAGGCTTGGAAGAGAAGGTTCAGAGTGAACTGGTTAAGGCAGGTGTCGATGCGGAATATGAATGCTTTCGTATTCCCTATGTGATCCCTGAAACTGACCATTACTACACCCCTGACTTTCTTCTTCCTAATGGTATCGTAATTGAGACGAAGGGGCGCTTCACTGTGGAAGACCGCAAGAAGCACCTACTAATTCAGGAACAGTATCCTGAGCTAGACCTTCGTTTCGTCTTTACCAATAGCAAAGGAAAGATCCGTAAGGGATCAAAGACGACGTACGGCATGTGGTGTGCGCGTTATGGCTTCCAGTTTGCTGACACTCTCGTTCCAAGAAATTGGCTGAAGGAAAAGCATAACAAAGCCTCTTTGGAAATCATTGCATCATTAAGGAACGTGACATGAGTGCAGAACAGCTAGAGAAACTGAATGGCGTATACATCGAACTCTCTCTTGATGAAGAGGGTAACCTAGCCTTCGGTGGCGGTTGGGAGTTCGACGACGACGTAGACGAAGACTACATTGCCTATATGCAGACCCTGCTACGCGGCATGTATGCTATCCTTTCTACTCAACACGACAGCGTATTGGTTGCAGGTCAGATGGCTTCTGTGGGGGCCTTCATGGCCGCTATGGAAGAAGAATACGACGAAGATGAAGATGATGAAATGGAGATCGTCTTCGAGCCTGATGAAGAGTTCCTAGAAGCCGTGCAGAAGGCTCGGGAAGCTGAACAGGCGCAGGACAATATCGTCGATATCAGCAAAATGAAATTCAATCCACGCAAACATAGGAAGCACTAATATGACTATCCGAGGTCATGTTCCGCCGTTTGATACGGTGGACAAGGAGTATGATCAGAGTTTTGATCTTAACTATACGTCCGCAGAAGTAGTAGACTTGGTCAACGCCCCGCCACATTACCGTCAAGGTGGTATTGAATGCATCGATGCAATCAAGGCGGCACTGACCCCCGAAGAGTTCCGTGGCTACTGCAAAGGCAACGCCATTAAGTACGTCTGGCGTGAGCGCCATAAGGGCGGAAATGAATCGATGGCGAAGGCTGACTACTACCTGAAGAAGGCTCAGGAGTAGGGCCATGAAGCACGTCAATCAGTTTACTTGGACGAAGATGTTCAATGACGACGAGTGTGACGACATCTGTCGTTTCATGGATCGCCAACAAGTACAGAAGGGCCGTGTCCTAGATAACAACAAGGGAAGTATCAAACAGTTCTTCACGCGTAACTGTGATCTGTCTTGGGTTCCCTTGAGTGTCGATAGCTCATGGTTCTTCATGCGTATTCAGAAAGAGGTGAAGGACATTAACGACCGTTGGCTACAGCTACAGTTAGACGGGCAAATGGAAGACCTTCAGTATCTGGAATACGGCTTCGGCCAGTTCTACGGCAAGCATACGGACAACAGCAATGATGCCGTAGCAACGCGTAAGCTGACCTGTGTGCTTCAGCTATCAGATCCGTCTGACTATGTGGGCGGCAATCTAGAGATTGATTCACACACTTATCTTCCGAACGGGAACTATGTGAAGGCCGCCCCTAAATCTCGGGGCATGGCAATCATCTTCCCTTCTCACCTACCACATGTCGCGAGGCCAATTTGGTGGGGGCGTCGTAAGGCCCTTGTCTCTTGGTTCCACGGCAAACAGCCACTGAGGTAATAATGGATTTCGATACATACCAAGCATGTGCCGCAGAAACGGCAATCTACGACGAGAAATACCGCCTGATGTACCCCGCGATGGGCCTAGCAGGTGAAGTCGGTGAAGTGCTTAACAAGATTAAGAAGATTTATCGTGATGATGATGGCCACATCACGATTGAGCAGAGGGAAGACCTTGCCAAAGAGATAGGCGACGTCTTCTGGTATTTGGCCGCACTTTGCACAGACCTAGACATTTCGATGCGTGAAGCGGCGAAGGGTAATGTGCACAAACTCCTTGATCGCAAGGAGCGGGGCGTCATCGGCGGTAGCGGTGACAATCGATAAATCACTAACATAATGGATGCATAAAATGTCAAAAACAGGCACTAAGAATAAGGGTACAATTGCTTTCCCAAGCGATTATGAGGAATTCATCTACAAGTCACGTTATAGCCGTTGGCTTGAGGAGAAGGGACGCCGTGAAGATTGGGTTGAGACGGTAACTCGCTATGTAGATTTCATGGCGGCCCAATTGAAGGAAAAGCTGAATTACACGGTTACGGACGAGGTTAAAGACCGTATCCGTTTCGCTATCCTAAACTTTGAGGTTATGCCCTCTATGCGGGCGCTTATGACTGCGGGCCCTGCTTTGGCACGGGACAACACTGCGGGCTACAACTGTTCGTATATCCCTGTCGATGATCCTAAAGCGTTTGATGAAGCGATGTTTATCCTTCTCTGCGGTACAGGTGTAGGCTTCTCTGTTGAGAAAGACCACATCAAGAAACTGCCTGAAGTGCCTGAAGAGCTATTCGATAGCGAAACCACCATTATGGTGCGTGATAGCAAAGAAGGTTGGGCGAAAGCATTCCGTCAATTGGTAGCTCTCCTGTATTCAGGTGAGATCCCTAAGTGGGACGTGTCTAAGGTTCGCCCTGCGGGTGCCCGCCTAAAGACCTTCGGTGGCCGTGCATCAGGCCCTCAGCCTCTTGTTGACCTGTTCAATTTCACAGTGTCAATCTTTAAGGGTGCTACAGGTCGTAAGCTGAGTGCGCTAGAGTGCCATGACATCATGTGTAAGGTCGGTCAGGTGGTTGTTGTAGGCGGCGTACGTCGTTCTGCTATGATCTCCCTGTCAAACCTGTCTGACGACCGTATGCGCCATGCGAAAGCGGGACAATGGTGGTTGGATAATGGACAGCGTTCTTTGGCTAATAACTCGGCCGTGTATGACACAAAGCCTGAAATGGAAACATTCATGCGTGAATGGTTGGCCTTGGTCGAGTCTAAGTCAGGTGAGCGTGGTATCTTTAACCGTCAGGCGGCCCGTGAACAGGCTAAGAAGACGGGTATGCGCGACCATGATCACGATTTCGGAACTAACCCGTGTTCGGAGATCATCCTTCGAAATTACCAATTCTGCAACCTCTCAGAGGTAGTAGTACGGGCTGAGGATACTAAGGCTGACCTCAAGCGTAAGGTAGAGACTGCTACCATCATCGGTACATTCCAAAGCTGTCTGACGAATTTCCCATACCTTCGCCGCATCTGGCAGAAGAATACGGAAGAAGAGCGTTTGTTGGGCGTGTCCCTGACAGGGATTATGGATCACAATGTCTTGGCGAACGTTGCGGATAGCCCACGTTGGCTAGATGAAATGAAGAAGGTTGCCGAAGAGACAAACAAGAAACTGGCGGCTGAGATTGGTATCAATCCATCTACCTCTATCACTTGTGTGAAGCCTTCAGGCACCGTCTCACAGCTTGTAGATTCAGCATCAGGCATCCATACCCGCCACAACCCGTACTATATCCGTACAGTGCGTGGTGACGCTAAAGACCCTCTCACTCAGTTCCTCATGGACATGAACATTCCTGCGGAAGACTGTGTGGTTAACGGTAACTCTACTAAAGTGTTCTCGTTCCCTATGAAGGCCCCTCACGGTGCTATCTGCCGTAACGACAAGAGTGCCATTCAACAGCTTGAACTATGGCTGATCTATCAGCGTCATTGGTGCCACCACAAACCATCTGTTACAATCTCCGTTAAGGATCACGAATGGATGGAAGTTGGTGCATGGGTGTACGAAAACTTCGATGAAATCTCAGGTATTTCGTTCCTGCCATTCAGTGAGCATACATACGAACAAGCTCCGTACCAAGACTGTACGAAGGAAGAGTATGAAGCCGCTAAGGCCGCTATGCCAGAGAAAATAGATTGGTCTAAACTTTCTGACTACGAGAAAGAAGACAATACCAAAAGCTCTCAGACCCTAGCCTGTACGGGCGGTGTTTGTGAGATCGTAGATATCTCAGCGTAAGGAGACAACTAAGATGGGCGGTGCAGTTAAGAAGCCGTTAGAAAAGGCATTCGACATGGGGTTCAGGGCGTTTTTCAAAGGGGTGTTAGATTCACCATACAAGAACACATCTGTTCTACACAAAGAATGGCAACGAGGTTTCGACACCGCCTATCTTAGAAACATGCAGGAGAGACGGGCATGAAAGATCGTTTTGATTTAGAAGCCGCTATCATGGAGTGTTGGAACGTTACTGACGATATCGGCACTTACATCAAGTGGGCGTTCGACTCCCCTAAAGAACCGTCTGAAGACGAAAGGATGAACTACCTGATCGGCCTACAACAGATCTATCAGGTTAAGTTCGATTTGTTGTTTGGTGTTTTTGAGGAAGTACTATGCGGCGGCCGAGACGCGACAGACAGGACGTCATTGTTACACCGTGCATCAGACATTGCCGAATATCGGGAGAACTTTGCGAGGGCTGTGGAAGAAGCCTTTCGGAAATCCGATATTGGACAATCCTGAGTGACGATGAACGAGCAGAAATTATGAACCGCGTATCAAAGGAGAAACGCAATGTCTAATGAGGCAGTAAAAAAGGTAGACGCTCTCTTGGAAGAGTGCAAAGGCACAATGCATAGTGCTGTAGTCACGGGCTTTGATGAAGATGGTAATGTCATCATCAAGAGTTCCGTATCGAACCTACCATTCATGCACTGGATGTTAAACCGTTCCGTGTTCGAACTAGGTCTGTTTGAAAAGCAAAATATGGCTACTGAAAAAGAAAAAACCCCCGAGTCAGATGTTGACCCAGAGGCTTCAAGTAAGTAGTTAGATTATAGCCTCACATGCTAGTGGGCTCCGCCCCTGACACCGTCTAACCAACGGATCAATGTCAGGGGCATTTTTATTGCCTATTCTTCAGGTTCTACCGCCTCATAGTTCTGAGGGACGCTAGAGTCACCATCTTTACCCGCACCGAATGTGGCCCGTGCGATGTATGGTGTAATCAGGCGTGTCAGGCTTTCGTCCGTAAGATCGCTTGCTACCGCTTGCATTACCTCGTCGAAGTACGAAGGTGATGTTACCATCAATGCAAAGTTAGTTTGGATAGCCTCTACGATCTGTTGTTGACGTCCTTCTACGATAACAGCCGACAGGTTACGGGCTCTAGTGGCGACAGGGTTCAGAACCCCAAGTGATAGGACAATCAGACGGTCAACTGTACGCTTCAGATCCCCATCGTACACGGTGGTAGAACCGAAGTTATTACCGCGCATAGCACGGTTGTTCACGCTGATATTCAATACCTCAAACATACGCTCCAGTGCCTGAGCCCTTTCAGGTTCATCTGAGAACACTCGGCGCAGAGTAGTGAGGGTATTGTCGCCCGTACCTTCAAGCATATTGGTAAGCTGTGTTGGGCTAACCTCACGGACTGCGGCCGTACCATCTGCCGTTACGTCAGCGCCACGGCGGCCCTGTGTGAAGATACGATCTCTGACATAAGCCAAGTAGCGGGACTTGATACCGTCCATTGCCAATTGGTTACCCGTAGATGTCGCACGACGCATAAGCTCTTCGACACGTTCTGGAGCGTCCGCCGCATTGAAGATTTGCGACCATTGTGTAGCCGTGTCTTCTAGAGGAGAAGGATTTACCCCATCCAAGTTACGGATGAATACGGAAGCCGCATCTTCTTGTGCTTCTGTTAGGATCTGATCGTATGCCGCACGGGCTACACGTTCCGCCTCTTCAGCATTTGCCAATCCCATCTGAGCCATCTCAATAGTTTGAACGGCGTTCTCAAAAGAGGATACCGCCTCACTGTTAGTGGCGCGTAGCTGATCAAGATATGGGGCTACCGCAGTACGAATTTGTTCTGACGATACTGTATCACCACGACGTGTGCTACGGGCTAGGTTATTCAGGGCCATGCCCATATATGCCTGAGCCATTTCATCAGTTACGTTGCCGCCTTGACCACGATTAAGTGCATCGATGAATGCTGTGATGTATTGAGAACTTTGAGCATTCTCAGACACATTCAGTGCCCGCATACCTGCTTCATAGGCGTCTAGTTCACCGATACGTTCCCCCGGCCGTACTTCGAATTCATCTGCAACCTGACGGGCTGTAGTGTCATACTGACGAAGAGGTTCCGTACGAAGAAATGTGCCCGCATAGTCTTCATAGAGATCCATAGCCTCACGGAATGCAGGATCACCTGACTGTTCAGCCGCATCGTCAATGAACTGCTTCAGACGTGTTAGCGAGGCAGGGATAGGCATGTTGCGAGATTGCAACAGATCCATGCGACGAGAGATTGCAGGACGAAGGTCTGTGTAGATGAACTTGAGATCCAAGTCCCCTTCAATCCGTGCCATGACGTCATCGACAGTTTCCATGACAGGAACACGTTCACCGTCCACAGTGTCGAACAATAGACGACCTGTATCAGGATCACGTTTCTGTTGTGCGGACATACCGTCTAGCAAGAGACGGAATGGGTCAGCTTCCATTTCACGAACAGTAACTGTAGAGAACTGGTTCGTTTCATCCGCAAGCTCAGTAACTAGATCACGCAAACCTTGACGATCAAAGTCGATACCTTCTTCAATAGCATCGAATGCGTCACTGTATGCTGTACGAGCGTCTTCCCAAGCCCTGAGTAGGTCAGGGCCTGTAAGCTGTTCGAGGATCTGGCGTTCAGCCGCGTCACTGCCTAGGGCGTTGTTCTGACGTGCTACGTCCAGTGCCCGCATTACAGCGTCACGGTCATACGCCTGTTGCCCTGTAGTACGAGCAGTGTCTAGCGCACGGCTTGCCGCATCTAGGGTACGACGTGCTTCAATAACAGGAGTAGCTACATCCGTAGCAAGCTGTTGTGCACCTGCATTTGCCATCTCGGGCGAAGCATAAGCATTAGCGTTTTCTTGCAGTACATTAGAGGTATCACGAAGAATTGCGTTATCACCCTCGCGGACGATACGCTCATTTCGCATACCCTGACGTAGACCTACGATATTTTCAGCAACTTCATTTGCTACATCGTCTAGCATACGCTCATATGCTTCAGGCTCCATCAAAGGACGACGCCATGCATACGCACGTTCAGCATAATCACGGGCACCAAGCATCAATGCCGTACCACTGTCTAGTTCAATAGAACCACCCGGGATGATGTCTACGACGTTGCCCGCTTCATCCATACGCTGTCCTAGTACGCCTAGACGGAACTCACGGTTATTCATCATAACCTCGCCCATGATACGGGCACGTTCAGCCAAGACGACTGCGGGCACATCTGCGTTACCTGAATCGATATTCTTCAGGATAAGCATACCCGTTTCGATCGCACGACGATCAGGATCTTCAGACAGGCCGCTAAAAAGACGTCTACCGTAGCGCCAACCTGCGCCAAGGCCACGGGCCAATACGTTCAGGCCGACTGCAAATGCTTCGTTATCGATGTAGTGCGCTACACGTTCGTTTTCACCTGCATCGAACCCCAACTGTTCTAGGGCCCAATCGCCTACTAGAGGTTCTGTTCCTTCTGGGGTTGTTGCCGTAGCACCGATACTAGCACCGCGTTCAGCAATAAATGCCCGCATAGCAAGTTCAAAACGGCGCTGTGCGTTTGCAGGGTCGATACGTTTAGCATCATCCCACATACGAGACGCCCACTGAGCCGCACGAGGGCCTAAACGAAACACATCATCGATCTTAGTGGCAAGACCTGCACCACCTACACCACCTGATAGGATAGCCACTACCTCTTGGACACCTTGGTCTAGGGCATCACGAGGAGCGTATACAGGGAAGTTCTCACGAACCCTGTCAGTAGCAGGGTCGCCTACACCAATGTAATCAAGGCCATCCTCTACGAACGCCCCAAGCTCACGGGCACCTCTAAGGACGCCACCTGCAACATTGCGTTGGAACCACGAACTTTCCGCCCCCGGCTTAGGAACGATAAACGTCTCTGTGGCGTCAATTAGACGGGGGTTGTCTGGCCCTTCGGGCATCTCAGGATCAAAGTCAGGGTTCTCGACAGGGCGAGTCATTTGCTCTGTACGAACACCCGTAGCGCGAGTTTCACCCCCCGGGATACCTCGGTTCAGTGCGCGACTAATCGCATCAAGTGTAGAACCCTCACCACCCATGACCCGTTCACCACGGCTATTGTAGATGGAGCTGTTATATTCGTTTACCGCATCAGCAAGAAGGTTAGTACGTTCCGCCGAGGTAGTAGCATTGCGGTAAGCCTCGGATTCAACAGCCTGAGAAATAACAGGGTTACTACGCTCTTCTTCCGTAATGGGTGTTTCCATACGGTCGATTGCCCCACTGAAGAAACCTTCGCTGAACTGAGGGTCATCAACGTATTCTTGGCCAGTAAACGGACGGTTAGCGGCGGCTTCGGCAGAACTTTCTGCTTGCTGTTCCGCCAACTGTTCCATCAAGGCATCCAACTCTTCCGCAGATAGCTGACCTGAAGTTGGTGCGTTTTCGGTGTCTGTATCTGCCATTAGTATGCCTCAATTCGTCCGTTATCAAAGATCAATACGCCGCGTCCTTCGAAGCCTTGTAGGCTTGGAATCTGTGAGACGATGCTTTCATCGACGTTTTCTACATAGCGTATGATGCGTCCTGCACGGTTCTGCGACCAATCGTAGATGCCACGACGCCTATCAACTGCGGAAGACGTGTCACCCTGTTGTTGCGTAGTGAAGTATTGCTCTGAGTTCTGTAGGGCAGGATCAACCAAGTAACCTGCACCTGCTTCACGAGCGGCTAGAACCTGCGGGTTCTGAGAGGCGCTAGAAACAACCTCGTTCAAGTTATCAAACTGAGTACGAGTGAAGTTACGAAGGTTGTTAGAGAAGGCTTCATAGCTACGAGCATTGACGATAGAACTCAAGATATTATCATAGTCACTGTTTGAGAAGCCGTTACCTTCTTGGCCTAGAGCCCTACCTGCGGCGAAGACGTATCGAATAACTGCCGCACCGAATTCACGATACTGCGAAGCCATTTCACTGGTCATTGTACCGCCCGCACCTGCTACACCCGCTAGGTGTGCGTTAAGAGCGGCCAATACGCTCTCTTGGTCGTTGCTAAGATCCTGACCTGCCTGACCAATAACACCCATAAGCGTGTTAAGTTCCGTCTTAGCGCCTTCAAACATACTCACGCCACCTGCGGTAGTCGTAAGGACGTATTCAGAACGTGCCGCCATACGGTCAAGTTCGTATGCACCGAACGATGCAACAGTAACCGCAGAACGAAGATCCAGTGCAGGACGATATACGGCGCTTGCCTGAGTAACCGCCTGAATACGGCGATCCATGTCGTCAGGAGTAATAACCTCGACTACGTTCTCAATAACCTGAGAACCATTGAGAGGTACATAACCGTCGGCAGTCTCTCGGGCAGTAACACTTACTACATTGCCCTCAGAGTTTCTGTAACGGACACTGAATGTAGTTTCGTCACCACTGCCTACCGCCGAGTTAACCGCAAGGATATTGCGTTCTTGAATTGGGTAGATGTTTTCTAGGTAGTTCTGAGCGGCCTCGCGTACGGCAGGGTCGCTAGACAATAGATCGATTTCAGCGTCAGAGCGAAGCTGTGCAAGCCGTGCAGGAGTAAGTGTGGTACTGCCCCCCGAAGTATCCCGTGCGGTGTCTTCCGCCCACTGACGTTCCCACTGAGCGAGAAGATCAATCTGTGCTTCTGGGTTAGCCGAAGTGTATTCATCACTCTCTTGGTAAAGATCGAATGCAATCTGTTTAGCTGTACGATTATCTTCGCCACCACCTTCAGCACGACCAAGGTCAGACCATGTACGCTCAAACTGTTCAAGCAGTGCCGTACGACCTGCCGCATCAGCATTTTCATATTCCTGACTAGACACAAGCAATTCGAATGCCGAATCTTTAGGAGACCTAGCGGCATTTGCCTCCTCCGCCATCGAACGACGTGTCTCTTCCAGAATAGCCATACGCGCTTCAGGCGTCTCTGCGTTACGGTAATCTTCACTATCCATAACCTGAGCGATCATAGCCGCGTTCCATGTCGTCGGGAGATCATCCCCTGTCAGACGTGGGGTGTAGGTGTATTGGATTGATGGGTTTACGTTGTTGTAAGAGAGACGTGTACGACCTGCCTCGTATTCTTCCTCAGAGATACCGAGAATATTCAGAACACGATCCGTATGCTCACGTTCTAGTGTTTCATTCACGCGGGTAAGGAATGGAGAATCTCCCACTTCAATCTGGGTAGATCCTGAGCCAACTGGAGTACCGTCTGCGCCATCCGTTGGACGACCGCCCGCAGAAAGGTTACCACCGACGTGCTGACCGAGAACACCCGCAGAGTAGCTGAGGGCTTCAGGGATAGATGTAGTATCATCACCCTGAGCGTCATACCACCATACGCGTGGGCTATCGCCACGGACATCGACGTGGATTGTATTATTACCGAAGCCAATGCCCCTAGCGCCATTAGCAGAAAGCGAACGGACAAGAGCGATACGCTGATCACGATCAAGGCCAGATACATCGATATCGAATGCATTACCGTCGTGGTTAGATTCATCTTCGCCACGGAAGCCTGAGTTAATACCGATATTGTCGCCAAGGCCCACCTGAGCCCACGAACGAGTAACGATATCAACAACCTCTTGGTTCTGACCTGCCGTAGGATCGCCTGTGCGACCGTTGCTTGCCGCATATTCAGTGTAAGAAAGTCGAACACCTGAGCCATCGGCATTAGGGTCAAGCATGGCTTCTGTCTGAGCCGCTTCTGGCGTTACTGTTGCCGTAGGAGCTACGGTAGGCGGAGTTTCCGTTCCATCAACAGCACCACTTGCATTCGTAGCATTAGGATCTGCCGCCACAGGAGTTTCATCTTCAGGAACTGGAATAGCGTTGAATGTGCCTTCCTGTGCCATCTCACGGATATCAGACATGCTGTATCCGTCCATATCCCAATAATAGATGTTTGCCCAAGTACCTTCGGGAAGGCTCAGTTCACTCTCTAGGCGCTGTGCACGGGAGATACGGTCACGATCTTCACGGCGTAGCTCAGACGCCTGTTCTTGGCGCTCTAAGAAGCGTTGAGCGGCCTGTTTAGCGGCATCAGCCTCAGCGTCTAGTGCTTTAGAACGAGACGTATTGTATGAGGTGTTAAAGCTGTCTGCGAAGCTCTCGCTGAAGTCATCAAAGAAACCCATTATACGTCTTCCTCATTCATAGGCATTGGTTGCTCTTCTTGAGGCATAGGCTCTTCATCAGGGCCGTAGCCGAGCATAGCATCTTGCTCTTCTTGAGTAGACATAGCCATCAAGCCATCCGTGCTTTGAGGTGCACTTTCTTTGACCTCTTCAATCTCAGCGTCGTTGATAGTTACGACTTGATTAGATCCTTCAATTGCCTTGAGGAATTCGGATGTTACGAACGGCCCTTCAGTGTCGAGGCCCATTTCATAATCAATGTCGTAACCCTTAGCGAAGATTGTAAGCAATCGTGCTACAGGCCCTGCAATCAAAATAGCAAAGTCAGGTGTCCACTTACCGTCGCTGATACCGATAGTAACGAGCATGTCAGTTACGGCCGCAATGGAAACTCCTGCACGGATCATTTCCATGTATTTCAGGCCATCAGTACCGTCGTTGAACTTGTCTGCGACATACTCAATAGCTTCATCTGTATCGATGATGTCTGGTGGACGGTGCCACGGATAGTTTTGTTCGTTAGCCGTGTAGTTAGCCCCCGGGATTGGGGCGTCTGGCATAGCAGGATTATTCAACGGCATCTTCGTCCATCTCCTCTTCCATGTCTTCTTCTACAGGAGCGGCGTCTTTACTGCCGATAAGCTCTTCTTCCATTTCGTCGAAGTACTCACGAGTGTAGCGAACCTCACCTTTAACCTCATTCAGTTTGGCGGGGTCTTTACCATCAAAGTATGCCTTGATCGAACGGCGGATTGCTTCTTCAAATGTCATGCTACCACCTTATTGTAATCTACGGTCAGGTAACCGTTCTTGCCGAGACGTACGGCATCAGGAATAACCTTCTGAACGTCCTGAGCGATAACGCCATATGTTGGCCACTTATCAGCGCCAATCTTCTTAGCCGCCTCGTTCCACGTCCACTTGAACAACTTAATGCCATTATCAAGTTCGCCGTATTGAACAATATCGTCTTTGAGGCGCTCGTCAGAGAAACCAAGCATAGTAGTGATTGCCGCAGAGCCCGTTGTAGATCCTGCCCAACCACCAAGTACGTTACCTGCAATGCTACCAACAACCGCACCGAAGCCCTTCTTCTTAGCATTCGCGGCCGCAACCTGAGCGTCGTAGTTCATCTTAGCGACTTGGATCTGTACGTTACGATCTTTCTGACTTTCACCTTCGCGCCAAGCGTAATCCAACAGGGAATCCGAACGATCCCACATCTGGTTTAGCTGTTCGCTAGTCAAGCCCACGATGTTCTTAACGTCCGTAGCGGCCGCATCGAAGGCCATCTGGGCATCAGTCAAAGTGACTCGCTGACGCCACTGAGCGTTGGCCATATCAATCTGGTTCTGCATGTTCAGGTAGAACTGTTCACGCTGATTTTCCATTTGCAGGTTGAACTGCGACATGTCGTTAGATTGACCAACATTGAACTGCGACATGCCATTACGCTGAGTGACGTTGAACTGGTCAATCTGTGCGCCTAGCTGTGAATAGAATTGGTCAACCTGAGTTTGGTTTTCTGCATTGAAACGACGCTGTACGTTTACTTGGTTAGCGTCTTCCATAATGGCCTGTTGCTTGGCCTGTGCTCGAACGAGTTCGACTTGCTGTTCGTTCTGAACGTTAGTCAAATCGTATTGTACGAAGGTCTTGGCGTTATAGACAGCTTGCTCCATGCGAGTGTCCATTTCAGCCAAGTTCATATTAGCCAAAATCTGTGCTGTCTGCAATGCCTGAGTGTTCTTGGCATCCAAGTTTTTAGCAGTAATCGTACGGAAGAAATTAGCCTGATCCTGTGCGATAGGAACCATAGCTTCCATAGTAGCCGCCGCTACAGCACCCATAGCCGCCGAACCTGTAACGCCCTTAAAGGCGATCATACGGTTCACACCACGAAGAGCACCTGCCGCCCACGATGGGATCTTAGGTTGTCCTGTATTAGGATCTACGAAGTCCTTAGACAGTTCATCCAACCAATAGGTCGTCTGCGTCTTAGCATCCGTGTAGTTACCCTCACCGAGGCGGTCTGCAAGCAATTGGCCTGATACAGTGCTCGTATCGACAATACGGGAGATATCTTGGGTGAAGACAGTATTAAGGGCCTGACCGACCTCGTTCACGGAACCATCCGCGTTCGTGCCAGTAGCAAGCCCTTCTAAATCAATCGTCTCTTCATCAACCAAGTTATCCTGCGTCACGGTAGCCGTGGCAGGGTCAAGGTTATCCATTACCTGACCAACCTGTCCTGCGGTTGTCTGTGCAGTGTAGGTAGGTGCAGATGTAGGCGCGGTGACACTAGCCGCCTGTCCTACGGCCGCTTGCTGTGCGGAACCTTGGAGAGCGTCTACGTCAACGTTATATTTGTTATTATCAATGTTCGTACCCTGAGCATTAGGATCAATGTCAGGTACGTTGTCCGCTAGGGTGCCCTCACTACCGAGGAAACCTGCGGGGTCACGGATAATGTCAGACGATACATTCGCAATGTTCGTCCCACCGATATAATCCGCATTTGTAGCGACTGAAGAACTCGTGCCCATGAACGTGCCCGCAGGTGTATTACCTGTAAGGTTGTTCGTGACCGAGGCCGCATTAGGATCGCCAACAAGGCCATCTGGAGTAGTAGGATCTGCCATTACAAATTATCTCTTTCCTTGCGACACGCTCGTATCTTGTCTCTGAGTGCGGCGTAATCCGAAAGGGCTTCAACAACGGCTGTGTTTCCGTCTGTGACAGGTATGCTTTCGATTTCGTCTGCTAATCTGTTGTTGAACTGACTGTCGTATTCCACGATGGGTGGGCAGTAGACGTCTAGCTCAGTCTTATAAACCGTTCCCGCGCAACCTGTTAATAAGGTCACTGCGATTACGAGGCTTGCTGTTTTCAGCTTCATTGCTGTGCTCATCCATCGTCTTGTAGAAATCAGCGCGTTCACGTTCAGTGTTAACCGCATCTTCTAGTGCATTACGCTGTTCGAGTTTCTTACCGTCACGGCGTCCAAGGACATACAGGATAGGCAACAATGCCGCGAATATACCTGCAATGATTAGCTTAACCTTGCCCCAGACACCGCTAAGAAGGAACATTAGCGTTCGCCTTCTTTATGGTCTTTGATGCGGGCGTAAGTTACTAAGGCAATGCCGACGATGGTGAGGCCGAGGAAGACAAGTTTAAGATCTTCCGAATAAGCAACAAGACCTTCGATCTGGTTTGCCGCGTCACCGATAACAGTACCAATAGTACCGATACCTGCCGCACCTGCACCTGCTAAGGTCTTAGAGCGCGTGAGAGGCTTCGTGGCGGCCTGTTCAGGCTTCTGAGGCATCATGTCTCCGCCATCACCCGCAAGAGGAGCGTCCATTGAGAACAGAGCCGCTTCTGCGGTACGGCGACGGGTCAAGCCTCGTAGCTCAGTTAGAACACCATCTACACGAGCCTTGTTCCACCGTAGGAGTTGTGCAGGTACTTCATCGTACAGGCCCTTGTTCAGTTTCTTGAGCAAGGTGCTTGAACGGAAGTTGCCGCCACCGAGGTTAAACACGAACGACACGAGAGCGTCGTATTGGTTCTGTGACAAAGGTACGTTCACATAACGACGTACGATTGCACCTGCCTCGTTAAGATCCTCTACAAGGTATTCTTCGCATTGTGCAGGGGTGGCCCGCATACCTGAACGGACACCTTTAGTATGGCCGTAGCCAATCGTCCATTTACCTGCGGGGCAACGGTACGCACGGACATCGCCACTATCGGTGACTTTGTGCAAACCCTCGAATTTCTTAACTATGTTTATCCCAGATTGGGATACGTTATCAGGGATCATCTTAGATACCAAAATCCTGTGCTAATGGCGGCTGTAATAACCACCCAAAATACTCTTTCGGCAAAGCGAAGAGTTGTTCCGTTCTTGACGATATCAGTTTCAACATCGTCTACACGGGCCTCTAGGCTGTCTTGGCGTTCTTCGTATTTCCCCATACGGTTGAAGAGCGTAATCATACGCTCCTCCATCCGTGCCAGAGACACTACTGCTTCAGCTAGTTTGTCGAGTTTAGTCTCAATTCTATTCAGGCGCTGATCGTCCATCAATAATGTCTCTGGCTTTCTCAAGTTTCTTTATCGTTTAGCGGGTGGAAGCGTACGGAGACGCTAGACCCGAATAAACGTTCGCATTGCCCATAGCACCTGTCATCATGCCCATTTGCTGATTAGTGCCGGGCTGATAACCTAGGGCATCCATTTGCGTCATCATACGATTGATATTCAATGCAGTCTGATCTACGCGCTGACCCTGCGTATTGAACTGTGCAAGGAGTAGGTTACCTTGCTGATCCAATGCACGGGCCGTACGGTTACCCATGTTGTCTACGCTATTAGCGATAAGAGAACCTTGCTCGTCGAACGAACTCACCAGAGTAGAGTAAGTCTGACGTGTGTTTTCATCGATCTGATCACCTTGCTGTGTAAGCACAGAGCGAACAGTGTTCAGACGATCAATGAATTCATTACGCAAGTTCGTGCTTTGCTGAGAACCATCGTCAAAGCCTGTAGCAATACGACGTGCTACATCAGAGAAGTCTTTGGTTGCCTGAGCGTTACCAGATTGAACATCTGACTGTACACCAGATACGTCGCCACGAAGGTTACGAAGGCCTTGTGCGTTAGCATCTGCGGTACTAGCCAACTGTTCTTGGATCTGAGTGTTACCACCCATAACAGCATCCTGAATACGACCACGCTGTTGCTGTGCCACGGTAGTAGCCGTGTCGTAGTCGCTACGGAAGCCATCCAAACCAGTTTGCAGAGCCGCCTGACGAGCCGCCGCCTCAGACTGACCTTGGGCCAAAGCCGCATAGTAGGTGTCGAGATTGCCGCCATACTGTTGTACGAGATCTGCAATGTTAGCCTGACCTGCAAGAACATTCGAGGACGTCTCAGTCAACTGATTGCCGAGGTTCGTACCTACGTTCGTGACGTTCTCATTAACACCTGCAAAGCCTTCTTGCTGATTGGCCATCAGAGCGGCGTCATTTGCGCCTACAAGATCACCAAGAGCAGTAAAGCCAGTGTTAACGTTAGAACCTAGCGTCTCGAAGCCAGTGTTCATGCCTGTATTCAGTTCCCCGAAACGGGTGTCCACTTGATTGGACAAAGAACCGAAGCCAGTGTTCATGTTTTCGTTAACACCTGAAAAACCAGTATCCATACGGTTACCAAATGCGTCGAACTGGTTGCCCATATCAGTAGACAGGCCTGTGAGGCTCTCACTTACATCTGAGAACCCTGTGTTAACGTCTCGTCCAAGATCATCGATACCACGATCAACCGTGTCAAAACGGTCTTCTTGATCATTGAAGCCTGTGGTGATCTCACGGGATAGATCACGAGACTCGTCTTGGAACGTGTCTTCCGCCGAACGAATGTCCGAACGGATTGTATTCTGCCCACTGGCCAAGCCCGCAAATTGCGAACTGTAATCTGGCGCAGGGGGCGGAGGAGCCGGAGCCGGAGAACCACCACCCATTATAATTTACCTCTTCGTCTTTCGTAAGGTTTATGCAATCTACGCCAGTATATCGGACGGGGTTCCCCGTACTTGTCAGCGTATTCTTGTTTAAGGTCAGAGACGATTTTCCTCGCATGACCAAATGGAGCAATAAACTCTATGCCCCAAATTTCATCCCCATCATCAGCTTTGTAGTCTTCCTCTAGGATCGTGTATTCATCGTCGAGGAATTGCTGTGCCTTCTCTTCTGATAGGAAACAGTAGGTGAAAAGGCCGATAGGTTTACCGTCTTCATCGCGCCATACACGGAGCTTGTCGTACATTAGAGGGTAGATGAAGTATTGGTAGAATTCAGCTACAGAATACCATCGATGGTCTTCAGATGTAGCGAATAGGAATAGGCCATCTAGGACGGCTCTGTTGTTCACTTTTTTCATATGGAGTAGCTACCATGTAGTGGGCAGTCTTACATCCATTGCTAGTGTCCTTATTATATTACAAAATGCCCCTAAATAGCAAGTCATATCATTTGTAGGACACAGATGTATATACATCGTGTATACACAGTTAGCGTTGGCGCAACACCTCTTCTAGGTGTCTGATTGTAGCACGAGCTTCTGCAAGTTCGGCTTTTATTTCAGCCATGCTTTCAAGCAAACTCTGCTTTTCGTCTACGAGCTTATCGACCTTCTCAGTCAGGCGGTTAACCTGCTCTTTAAGCGTCTCGTTAAACTCGGCACGTTGTACATCATCCTTCAGGGCCTTTTCATGGCTCTGTTTGGCTCGAAGCGACAAGAAACCCCACAGACCTGCGGAGCCGACAAGTGCAACGATAATGGGTGTCATCTCCTCAAGCGTCATTTAGATGGAACCTCTTAGCTTCTAATTCCTGTCGATGTATTAAGTGCGCTAGGTACGCGGAATGTAACACCATCCAAACGATACCTGCCGTATGGAAATGGTGAGATACCATATTCATCACTTCTTTCGGGCGTACGAAGTTACCTTCGTTGTCTACGAAATAGGTGATTGATGTCATGTGAGGTTCGTGCATGACGTACAGCATAAGTACGATCATGGATACGACCATATCTAGCACTAGTAAGTGCTTAGTTACGGATCGTCTTAACCAAATCACTGTGAAGAGTGTAGAGACGCTGAGAGCGCCCCAGAATGCCAACAGGGCGTGAGGTATATGCTCAGGGCAGTATCCCCACACCATACCCGCTACAATGGTGCCCCAGACCGCGTAGGACACGATCTGAGCGGGCCCATTAGCGGTCTGGATCTTCTCGTAGAAGCCTTTTATCCCTAGTGGCTTGGGCATAAGCTATTACGGCTTAGTAGGCCAAACGACGTCGTCGAGAGAGCTATAAGTGTTCGTAATGTCGCGCAATGCTTGACGATATGCTTCCTGCTCAGGTGTCATAGTCACGTCAGACAATGCCCACCAATCCGTTTCAGCAATCAGACGATTACGTTCGGCACGGAGAGCTTTCATAGGCTCTGCGGCTGTCAGTTCGTCTACCTTAGCGGATACTGTTGCCCAATCAGTTCCAAAGTCGGCAGGGTCAGACGACTCTACGGCAGTGCCGTTAGCGTCCGCTCCAGTGACTTTGCGGAACATTTCATTGAACTCCGCTTCGGTGGTTGGCTCTCCACGGAGAACCCATTCGGTAATGCCCAAGCTAGTCAGGGCTTCTGCTACTGATGCCATCTTTGTTTCTCCTTTAAGATTAGCCAGCTATTTTGCGATTTCTGTCATGGTGCAGATGTGTTCGGCTCCCTGCCCACCATGTAAGGCACGACCATTCGAGTTTACATCTATTCTAGTGTACACTCGGTACTGTATGACATCTCCCAAAGTACCCGCACCGTCAGTAAATTGAACAAAAGTGTGCCTCATGCGAGTTTGCCCCGCGCGATCTATGATACTTCCCTGATCATACATGGTGGCACTTAAAGAGCCGTTGACGTACCGCTCAACCTTTACCGTACCAGTCATATACCCATGCCCGTCATTATCCAGATCGCCGTTAATATTTGCGCCTATAACCACTACAATTTCAGAGTTAGCCCCTTTTTTAGTGATTTCTGGGCGAAATCCTGTACTAAGTTCGTGGTACGTTCCTGTCGTGGTGGTAGATAGATTAGTACCACTTTTCTTTGTAGCTATTTGTAATACGGCCCCCGCAGGTAGATCATCCGTACTCAGATTGAAATCAGTCAGGGCGGCGATGGATTGGTTATTGAGTTTAGTTAATGCCATTGCTCGTTACCCCGCGATTTCCATGACGATAAGTTGAGAACTAGGGCCGTTATCACCCATAACTATGCCATTACCGCTCTGCATTTTTTGCAAAACCTTTACCGTATGTACGGCAGTCGAAGTGCATTGGTATAATCCAGAAGTGTGCTGAGTCATCCAAATGTTACCTGACCCCGACATTCTAAGCATTTCCCCTAGCGTACCATTAGAGGCAAAAATATTGTTTGCGGTTGCGCCCCCAACGGAATCAGTTTCAGCAAATACACCGTAGTTTGTACCGCCCACTTCAATACAAGGCGCACACGCCCCTAAAGTAACGGAGTCCTGTTGTATATGTGCCTGATGCAGAATCAGCAACTTTGAACTTGTACTTGTGGGAGTGACCTGAATCCTAACAGAGCTATCAGCTTCTACCCAAGACGTGCTCGTTGTGATGTATCTCGATCTAGTGCCTGTAGCCATCCAGACGTTGATAACGTTGCCCGTAGTATTAAGACCAAGATCACCCGCAGTAGGCGTAGAACCGTTTGCTAACTGGATTTGATCGACTTTGATTACTGAACTCATTGTCCGACCTCCCAAACGTGACCGTTAATATAAAGCACTTGGAACTCAGTTGCCGAACCTGTAGCATCGGCAACGTAGAACGAGATGGTGTTTTCGCCGTCTACTAGGTATGAGGAAGGGACGTGATATACGGCGGGAATAGTCAGTATGTCTGTACCCGTAGCCGCTACGGTATCGTACACGCGAAGGTTCACATCTTGTGACACGAAGGATACAGCCGTGCCGTTGATATGAATCTGTGTGGCGAGACGGAACAGGTTACTCGCAGTTTTTCTAGCTATAAAAATACATTGTATAGCCAGTTCCGAAGTGGCATGAACGCCCTCCATAGTGAATTGGTGGTACAGCGTGTACGAATCTGAAGTAGGATGAGAGTATGTCGTTGCTGTGGTAGAGCTAAACGGCTGTACCTGAATGACGTGCCCGCTTACGGAAACTCGACTGCCCAAATTCGGCTGGAGATTGTCGACGTATAGTGTACTCATCCTGCAATCTCCTGAATAAGTAAATTAGAAACCATACGATCATCATACTCTGTGACCTGTCTATCTGGTACAGAGCGGTTAACGTGCATTACATACCCGGTACTACGACCTGCCCCCTGTAGTTTGTATGTTACAGGTGAAGTAGTATTAGGCGCATCTAAAATAGTTAGCGAGTGTAGGTGCACGAAGCCGTGGGCGTTACTGTCACTCTGCTCAGATATTCCGACAGATGTTGATCTATTTCGGCTATCTCCAGAGCCCGCCGCCTCATTAAACAATACAGAGCCGTTCCTAAGTAAGTTTACAAAAGTTTTCCAGTAGTTTGAAGACGCACGAACGTTAAATGTAATTAAAAACTTACTCGATGAAGACTGAGGGGTAATTGTCTGAGAAAGCCCAGAAATATCGACGTAGGTAAACCCTGTCATCGTCTGTGTATCGGCCTTGCGTACTTCCCAAGCGTTTATTACTGTACCCGCAGGAGGAACGAAACCCGCACTAGCATCAAGCGTCTGCCCAGACGGTACGATAATCTTATTCGCATTAGCCCCAGACGTAGGCCCTTTTAGCGTCTGTACGATTAGTTCACTTGCCATTTAGATCACCGTAAATGTTCCGTTGACCGTCAGAGTAGCGTTAATCGTCACAGGCCCAGCTACGAAGGCATTCTGATTAGCGGCTACAGTCACGGCATTGTCCAAAGTATTCACATTCGTACGGATAGGCGTGTCATCTAGAACAAGCGTAGAAGCTAGTTTTGCGGGAGTGATTGTACCGTCAGATACGGAACCTACGTCATAGACGTCTCCCATACCTACGATGTAATCGATCACGTCACTCGCTGTGAGAGCCTGTGTGAATGTGATGGTGTTACCACTTACCGTGTAAGCGATATTCGGTGCCTGAGTGACACCATTGACTGATACGATTAGACGTTCAGCTTGTCCTGCATCGTACGCGGAACCATTGTGTAGCAAGCTGTAGGAAGAGGCCCCGTTAGGGACAATCGTATCCAGTGCTTTGAATGACCCACGGACAGGTTCTTTTCCTAAGTAAGGCATTAGTTGGTTGCCTCCTGAATAGTTAACTCACCAGCTTCCACTTGGCGCATAATTTCTGCGTAGTGGCGGTTGTTAGGGTCGAGGGGGACGGAGTAAGTTACGCCATCAATGACGGCGTCAATATAAGGATCACACCCGTTCTTCTCGTCCGTAACATGAACCGCACTTGTTATTTCAAAAACATCATTCATAGCTCTGCGTCCGCCGCCCAATCTATTTGAAATCTAAGGTTCCCTGATCCACTGCCGCCGCCGTGCCTATACCAGTAAGTAAAACCTGATTTGGATGAATTATTCACACCGTTGCTGTAGCCAGAAGGGGAGCCGCCTAAACTGACATTAGAAAAACTCAAGGAAGGCGTTACTCGTTTTTCAACCTTGTAGTTGATATGTGCGCTTGCACCGCTATCTTCAGTAGCTACCGTGCCATAGCCATTTGCCCGTACACCGTATCCTCTTTCATAGAAGCGTTGGCTTGCTAACAGTTCTTCACCATAGCTTCTGTACTCGAAGGGAGAAGCCTGTGAGCCACGTTCCAACTGGACTTGGGCTATCTCAACGCCCTTGCCAGCATCGCTGTCCATCATAGTACATAGATACAGACGCAAGTGATGGTTTGTGCCTAGCGTTTTTCCTGATACGGAAGGAAGGGTCGTCGTGTATGTGTACTTTGTCCAAGTAGTATTGAGCGCTATACTGCTTGCAACATTATGGTTAACAACAGCAGATCCGCCTGTACCAAAGTATTGCTGTAACGCTACTGGCCCATGACTTATATTTGCCGCTTCTGTAAGCGTAAAACTAGAACCAGTATTTGAACGGGCCCAGAACGTCAGAGTAACTTCTTCACCCGCCAAGGTGCGGACATCTTCAATTCGTTGCTGGATCGTCACAAAGTCTGTGCCAGAACCCGCACTGTTGAGTGTGAAGCTCATGTAACCACGCGCACCGGGAATGTCTGTGAAGCTAGTGCTGAATGTATCGTATTCGGCGTCGAAGTTTACACTGTCATTCTTCGCCCATTGCCACCCATCACATCCACGATTGAAACCTGTGAGGCCAGTGTAGGAGGTGACACCGCGTTGATTAACCTCCATATTCCCGTTATAGAGAACATTTCGTCGGCCAAAATGTGTGCCGCCCCAAGAGCTTTCGTCAATCTTAGATAGAGCCATTAGCTTCAGCCTCACGATCTACAGCCGTTTTCACCCAACCCTTTGCAAAGGCATCTGCTACGATAGCCTCACGAGTAGTAGGGATCTGTACGCCTTCGTTCAGAGCTTTTTGAGTGTAGATACTGACGATTTCATCGATGGCGATACGAGCACGGTTAGTGACTGCATTATCTGCCCAAGCTACAGGAGACAGTGCAACGTACTCCATCGCCTTCATTTCAGTATCAGTGAGTTCTACTGATAGAGTTGCCATTGTTAGTTCTCCTGATTATCCTAGTAAATGCCCACCGAAATATGAACGAGGCGCGTTACTTACACTGTTATAACTATAGGTATACAGACGAACATAATCGCCCGCCGAAAGTTCTATGATATGGTAAACTTGAATTAAGGTCGTGTCGTTAGCGCCTGAATGCACCCACATTTCATTGTTTGTATAAGTACCGCCGCCGCCGTTGCTAGAGCCGTTAATGCCAAAGGCAAGGTGGGGGCCATTGACACCCACTCCCATCATAATTCCGTGAAACTGATACACTCCATCTACGGGAGCGGTAAATCTACCATTACTTAGGTCAAAATGATTGCCTACATTATGGTGGGTCTTGCCCCACTGTGTCACCGCATATGTGCTAGTGGACGTTGCTGTCCATGTTTGTGGTATACTGACTTCAAAACTCGGCTGACGCGGCATCTTGACACGCCCCGCTATATCTATCTCTAGATGGTTTTCCCATGTAATTTGTTGATTAGCGCCCGCAGAGGTTCCGCGCTGAATGTATAAAGAATTGCCGTCAATATAAATTGCGCGAGAGTTCCATGAACCTTTAGAAAGCCACTGATTAGTTGTCGCGTCTTTATAGGCATTGTGGTTAATCTGAGTGATCCCGCCACCTGCGTTAAATCCTGCGATATTTGTGCCGTATTCACCTAACTCAATTGCATTCCAATTCGGATGCCAATCTTCTAGTGTCGCCCCTGCACTAAGGTGCTTTTCTGTTTTCAGGTTACCCGAGAAAATTCCACTAGAAGCCTCTAGGGCGCTGTCTGCGGGGTGTTGGGCTGTTTGTAGTGCCCTACCCCTAAAAATGACGTAGACGTCGTCAGAGGCGCTTACAGAGCCTGTGAGAGTCAATGTAGAGCCTGAGCATGAATACGCCTCAGTGGGCTCCTGACGAACGTTGTTGATATACAGTTCAATATCATTTGCGCCAGTGACAGGGTAATCAAGCGAATACGAAGTACCGCCATTGCCAGTGATGTCCTGCTTTGCAAACGAAACGAAATTATTTACTGGCTTGTTACCCAAATACGCCATTAGGAGATCTCCATAACGCCCATGACAACGTCAAGACTAGACGCGGTATTGGATTTAACTTGAATGTCGTCAGTAGCTTCCAGAATGTATTTCTGGCCTGACAATACTTCGAGGGTAGATCCTGCGGGGATATCTACGCTTGTAAGCATCTTAACTGCGCTAGTAGCAGTATCGCGGAACTGAACGTCAGCTACGATAGTGCCTGTAGTCGTATTGCACAGGGACATACCTAGAACCACCGTAGTGGTACTGGCGGGCGCGGCATACACGGTAGTGTATGATGTACCTACCCCTGCACTGTGAGCATTTTTGAATGTGTTTGCCATATCCTATTATCCCAGTGCGATTGCGAGAGCGGTTGAATCATCCACCGTTGCGTACCCTGCATCATTCGTGAAGGTGCTTACGGTAGTCGGTTGAGTATAGCTGATGACACCTGTGCTACTGTTATAGCTAATGTCGCCAGATGCGCTTAGTTCACCACGAACACTAGCTTGAACATTGGTAATGTCATTATAGCTTATTGTGGCTCCAGTTAAAACAGCATTTTGTACTTCATTGCCGTTCATGTCGAGATTGCCCGACATTGTTGAACCTGCTAGAGCAACGTAGTTTGTAGCCGCTTGCTGTGCATAGTATTTAGCGGAGAAGTCTACGCCATCTACTGTGCCAGACGTCTTAGTCGCCCAATCTTCAGCAAGCTGTGCGCTGTTACTTGCATTCGTTTCAGAGGTGCTTGCCGCCGAAGCTGAAGCCGCCGCTTGAGCCGCAGATGTAGCGGCGGATGTGGCAGAGCCTAGAATGCTGTCTGTATAGTTCTTAGTTGCGGCATCTTGTGCATTAACAGGATCTACGACATTAGTAATGCTATTAGTACCCATGTTAAGAGTACCAGACATCGTGTCACCTGCACGGCTAACCTGCAATGCATCTTGCTGATCGACATACGCCTTGTTAGCAAGATCTGAGTTAGCAGACGGCGCAGTCGTCGTAGTGATCTTATTTGCACCCATGTCGATAGCACCTGTCATGGTGCCACCAGTTAGGTTCAGCTTGAGTGCATCGTTAGTATCTACATACGCTTTAGTAGCCGCATCCTGAGCTAGGGTAGGATCACCCATGCCAGTGATCTTATTCGTACCCATCGCAATCGCGCCAGACATTGTGCCACCTGCAAGAGGTAGCTTAGTCGCGATTGAGTTAGTGATCGTAGTAGCGAAATTAGGATCGTCATTGATTGCGGCGGCAAGCTCGTTAAGCGTGTCTAGAGCCGCAGGAGAGGCATCTACAAGAGCCGCTACCTCAGCGTCCACATAGCCCTTGTTAGCCGCGTCAGAAGCATTGGTAGGTGTAGGCAAGCCAGTAACAGTCGTACCACCTGTCATGGTGATATTGCCTGTCATAGAGCCGCCCGCCAAGTTCAGCTTCAGAGCGTCATTTGTATCGACGTAATTCTTAGTGGCCGCGTCTTGCGCGTTCGTAGGATCTGTCAGGTTTTCAATGGTAGCAGTCGTACCTGCATCCATGTTCAACGTACCGTTTACGGTAACGTTGTTGAACGTAGATGTACCTGTCGAGGTTACGTCACCTGTCAGGTCACCAGTTACATTTCCAGTGATATTACCTGTGACGTTACCTGTAACGTTGCCCGTTACATTGCCCGTCAGGTCGCCAGTAATGCCTGAAGTAGCAGATAGAGTAGTGAAAGCGCCACTAGAAGCTGAAGTACCGCCAATAGCAGTGCCGTCAATTGCCCCACCATTAATATCAACTGTAGCAAGCGTAGCCTGTCCCGTTGTCGATATTGTTGTGAACGCACCTGTAGTTGGCGTAGTAGATCCGATTGTGGTGCCATCGATGCTACCCCCGTTAATGTCGGCGGTATCAGCAACGAGGCTGTCAATCTGCGCTGTACCATCAATGAACAGGTTACGCCATTCATTGGTTGCACTACCGAGGTCGTAAGTATCATCCGTATTAGGAACGACGTTCGTATTGATCTGTGCATTCAGTGTTAGAACATCTGTTGCAACATTACCGATAGTCGTATTGCCATTTACGGTAGCATTGCCTGAGACGTTTAACGTTGTTGCATTAGCAGTCGTGAACGTACCTGCTACTGGGGTAGTCGCACCAATAACAGTATTGTCGATAGTACCTGCGTTGATATCGGCCGTATCTGCGACAAGGCTGTCGATCTGTGCTTCACCATCGATCCAGATATTCTGCCATTCGTTCGTAGCGGAGCCTAGGTTATAGGTGCCATCTGCCGAAGGAAGGATACTGGAGTTAACACGACCGACGAATGCGATAGTGTCCGTGGTATTGTTACCAAATACGGACGTAGCATTCGCAGTAAAGTTTCCGTTGACGGTAAGATTTTGGTTAGCAGTTACATTGTCGCCAAAATAGCCTGTGCCGACTACAGACAGGTTGCCTGAGCCGATAATATTTCCAGTTACTGTAAGTTGCCCGCCAACGGAGCCGTTGCCTGTCAGAGTGAGTGTGTCACCTGATACGGCATCGATATAACCTGTGCCATCAATATAGAGGTCTTTGAACTGATAGGTGGACGAACCAATGTCCACAGTATTGTTGTTCAAAGGAGTGATACGGTTATTCGGGGAGATCCCTACTGCCTCAACCCATACCGCCGCATTGATAGTGTTTGTAATGCAGAGGAAGACACGGCCAGTAGTCGTATTGATCCAGAATGAGCCGGGGGCGTAGCCACCGTTAAAGTCATTGGAGGTCGTAGGATTGGTCGTAGCCTGAGTGTTGTTACGTCCGCCTGTACCACCATGCACTTGAGGCAAGTAACCTGTGACAGACGTCGTCAGGTCGATCTTAGGAGAGTTGCCCGCCGAGCCATCGTGAGTGTGCCCGTTAACGCCAAATGCAGACGCTAACTGGTTGAATTCTGCGTTCAACGGCGGTGCAGTAATATTCGCACCGTTGACGATGTCAGCTACGGACTGTCGAGTATAACCTGCCATTTAGCGTCTTCCTGCAATACTGAATTCGAACACAATTCCCTGAATGCTGTATGGGTTAAAATCCCCAAGCGTCACAAAGGTAAGCTGTGTCGCGTATCCAGAGCCTTGTACTGAAGTGGTGATAATGGGTTTCTCGTTACCACCGTAGTTAATGTTCAGACCACCGTAGTTGATGTTCCTGCCCTTATATCGAACTGGAGCACCCTTACTCTCCTGAGAGTACGAACTGGGTCGTGATACTGTGGGGTCGTCCCAATCGTAGTTAACCGCCATGTTAACTGTGAGAGGCCCTTCCGCGCGGATGAAGGTGTTGACCTTCCGCATGGTCTTACGAACTTCAGTATCCCCAAAGTCGTAGTATGGCGTTGAATAGATGGCTAGGATATCCTCACCATCAAACGTAGTTCCCTGATCTTGACGATACACTTTGCCATTGTAGTCACCGTGGAGAACAAGCTCTTGGCGTCCAACATATGCAGATGCTGTTGCACTTGCACGGATACCGATTAGTTCTCCAAACTCCCAACCTAAGCGTTGGTCTGCCGACCGTAGGCCGCCAATGATACCGAAGCTGTCTCGTGTACCGATAGTGTCATCACCTACGAAATAACGAAGCTGAGACTTAGAGCGGATAACGACACCTACCAAAGTATCTAGATCAAACTCTCGTGGTAGGTCAGTCAGAAGTTGCTGAATAGGCTTAGAGATAGTTTCAAGTTCGACGTCACCAATTCGGGATGTACCTGCAACAGGACGCAAACCGTCTGGGGCCAAAAACACCAAGTCACCACCAATCTCCAAAACACTGTCGCGGGCGATACATCCCACATTCGAGGTTACTTGGTCGATTACGAAACCTGCGCTTACGTCGGCTGTAATCTTCTTAATGCCGTTGTTACCAAACACGAACAGGTTGTCACGGAATGGTTTGAACTGAACGACGTCAAAGCCTACGGATACTTGTCCTGCACCATTGGCCGCAGTGAAATCATAAGGATTATTGGGGGCTGAGTGCGCCATTGTAGCGTCTTTAAGAACGTCGCCGCCAATGAATAAGTGGTTCTCAAATACGTCTACGAGAGATGGCGTATCAAGACACTGATCACCCCCCGGGGCGTGTGAACCTGAGTCTGAGTGCGTTCCGTCTCCTGCCGAGGTAACTACGTCCCAGTGAGTGCCATCGAAGATGATTGCAGGGTTCGCACCGTCTACAAATACGATCTTGTTACCGTCACCAAAGTTAAAGCTAACGTTACGGATCTTACGAACCTGATCACCTAGTGTGGTGACCGTAGAACGACGCAGGGAGTGATCTAGAGTATACCGAGTCCAACCTGCGGGGGCATGACGATAGAAGCCGTATTCGTTAGCGTCTATCTGTACTATATCACCCTCGGCAACAGGTGTGTTGAGGGTAACAGTATTTCCAGAAACAGTAAAGTCTGTAATGATGTATTTCTGCACTCCGTTCACATAAACGTGAGTGCTATTCGTGACTACAGTTTCGTAGGTTCTACCGTCGTCGTCCGCCCCTGTGAAAACCGTTTGACCTGCCGTTGCCGTGTAAGTGTATTTCTTAATCTTACGCGTGGCTATGATAACAGTTTCGTTGAGCGTATCATCCTTAAACACAGCAAGGGACAGGATTGCCCCTTCAGCATTATCAGGATCTACCTCTTGGTAAATATTGTCATAGGGCTGAAAGCCCTCTACACGACGATAGCCCCCAAAGAGGCTTACCTCGTAGTTCACAAGGCGGGTAGCCGAGCCGGGGTTATTCTCCGCAAGATCCAGATGGTTCTCGTTGGAGTTCAATCCCCCGCCACAAATGACTTTGTAGGATTGAATTCTATCTGGCATTAGCCACTTACCACCTTACGTCGAAGTACGCGAGTATCTCGGATAGCTTCGTACTGGTTGATTAGGATACCTTGCATTTCTTTCACGCCCTGTTGGAATAACTGGGAAGAAATACCTGCGCTCTCCATGTTGTCACGGAACATGTACATCTGCATAAGAGCGCCTTCGATAATGATATTATCATATGTAGCAGGAATGCGCGTCGTATCCGTATAAGCAACCATGTCAGAATGGTTCATGTAGTAACGGAATTTCAGAGTATATGCTTGGTCAGGGGAAGGGCTTACGCCGTAGCCGTTACCGTGTGCGGGGAAAATGTACTCAGGAACACCACTACCTGCGGAACCTGCATCGTCATCTTGGTCGCGTAACTCTTTGTAGTACTGGTCGCGACTAATGACCTTGAGACGGGTATTGGTAATTCCGAGGCTGTCGTCTTTCTCCAGTTTGAAGGAGTTCCAATCGACAGTCTTAAAGTATTGAGGCCAAGAGTATTCCTCTTGACCGATTGCTAAGACCTGAGTGTGCTCGGCCGCATTGAAGGGCCATTCGTATTCAGCCTGATTGATCTTAGCAATAGAATTTCGGATAGCGTCCTTAGCGGTCGCCTGAACGCCTCGTACACTCGCAAAGTCAGCGTCAGCAATCTCAACTTCATTGAGCCGACGCAATAGCTGATTTGTAAGATCGATGAATGTAGACACGTTCTATCTTCCAGATATGAGAAAGGGAGTACCCCCTCAGAGAGAGGGTACCCCCATCACTTTTACGCCGCGTTGTAAGCCGCAGTGAACAGTGCTTCAGGACGCAGGATCTTGCGACCGTAGAGTTGCATACCGCGCACCTTGTCTGCGAAGGTGTTAGGATCGCGGAAGCTCTCAGTCTTCGCAAGCTGTTGTGCCGAAGCTACAGCCGAGTCGTGACCTGCAACGAGCAAGCCGAAGTCAGTTTCCGAACCTGCCGATGCAGTAGTACCTGCACCTGTGCCGATGAACGGAAGGTTGTTCGACTTGTAGACGCGGAAGCCACGGATCAGGCCTTCGCCTACACGACCGTTGCGGATTTCCTGACCGCCACCGAAGTCAGCGTTAACGAACTTCGAGTCTTCGTCCATCAGGAGCTCGTAGAAGACAGGGTCAGCGATGAACCAACGACCTTCAGTGTCAACGTTGTTCTGATCCATCAAACGAGCGATACGGTTCAGGACTGCCAAAGGCGAGGTGATGCCACTAGCACCGCCACCTGCCGCAACTGGGATCGAAGTGATCTCAGAAGCTACACCCAAGTCAGAACCACCGAAGTCAGTGATGTCTAGCTTGTGAGCCGCCAACAGTTCGTCTGCGTCTGCGCCAGTGTCGGCTTTAGTGCCGTTTGCCGCACTACGACGTACATAGTCGCCGTTTGCGTCTTTTTCCCAACCTGCAAGGTACGCCATGATCTCGGAGTCGAACTCGTCGCGCAGACGGTATGCCGCACGATCAGTCGCCAAGTCCATGAAGTTCACATGCGAGTGAGCCGCTTCGATGTCGTCGATGGCGAACTGGAAGTAGTTAGCCTGATCGATAACCATCGAAAAGTCTGCATCTTGCAGATCCTGAGTTGCAAGCTGAGTGCCACGGGCATACGAGCTAACAGTGATTTCAGGTTCTTTGATGATGCGTACAGAGTCACCGAAGTTGGCGATTTCGCCAGTGTAATCAGTGTTGGTGATATCTTCTACAACAGAAGACTTACGGAAAGTCTTTTGGACTTTCTGGGAGTAAATGACGGGGCTGAAGTTACCATTAGGAAGGTTACTGTACCCGCTTGCAGTATTAAAAGCCATAGGAATTCTCCTTGTTAAGTAGGCTAAACTTTCCGATCTAATGTCGGATTTCAGGGTTTAGTTGGTACTGAACAGAAGAAGACTATCGGGCTAAGGGCTGTAACCTTCTCAGGTGACTAAGCGCCGTACGGAATTCTTTGGGTATAAACATGTGTATATACACGCTGAATGCCTAGCACATTAGGGCTGAGGGTTCAGGTTATCTTAGTGATGTTCTTCTGAAAGATTGATTTGTAGAGGTAGGCAATGAATGCGGCTCTACGAGGGAGTAGGGGTAAAGCCCTGAACAAATGTCAAGACTTTACCAATAACTGAGGTTGTTATACCACGAGTAGTGTACCTTTTACAAGTGGTAGTTAACGTGCCGCCCCAGATAAATCGTATTCAAACGTGCCATCGCGCATAGATTGGAAGATTGCATCTTCATTCTTCTCATACTCTGCGGCTGACATTTTCGCTACAACACTCTCCTTGAAACGTGCACGTCCTGTAGATGGAGAGGCTGAAGACGACTTTCCAACGGATTGTGCGGCATCTGTAGAAGATGCTTTACGACGTCGGATTCCTTTGTCCGCCTTATACAGGTCAATTGCCCGTGCGGCGGCCTTAGCGTCAGTGTCGTTCTTGTACAGTGCATCTTGAACGTATTGGGGTTGTTCCATAACCCAATCGTGGAATCCACGGTCAGAACGAATTTTATCGAAATCTGGGTGAAGCTCTCGGAGTAGTTTTTCCGCTTTCTCACGTTCCAGACGACGTTCGAGTTGCTTGATCTTGCCAAGCTCTTTCTCGCCTACTTCCATTGCCTCCTGCACTCGCTTCTGAGCAATGGTATCAACGATCTTAGCCACATCAGGATATTTCTTAGTCCAAGCGGCTACTTCTTCTTCCGTCTTAGGGAACTTGATCTGCTTCTTAGTAGCTTGTGCAAGCTGTTCTTGCATTTGCTGAAGCTCGGCATCTTTCTGCGCCATGCTCTGTTGCATGTGACGACGCAGATCGCCATAGCGTTTCTTAAAGGTTGCCTCTTCTACGTTTTGAGGTTCAGTTTGCTCAGTATCCTGAGTATTTTGTGTCTGCTCGACAATAGTTTCTTCCGTACCGAGTTCTTCCCGATACGAGCCTTGGTATTTTGCCATGATTTTCACCTTGGGGGCCGAAAAGTAGCTCTCACTAATGAGAGAGGGTTTTGCGGGTAGCCCGTCCCACGCAAATTGGGCGTACTGCTACTTAATCGTCGCGAAGATTACGCGAGGCTTGTAGCCGTACTGACCTGCTTGAGTAGGGTACATGTCTTCATCTTCTGCACCCTCCTCTTCAGGCTCCATATATTCTTCTTCAACCTCTACCTCAGCAACTTCGACTTCGTTGCCTTCAGGGGTTTCGTATTCGCCTTCTTCTGCCTCGTGATAGCCTTCACCACCACAATGCTCACAAGGCTCACCGTCCATTTCACCTGTGCCCGAACATTCAGGGCACTCGACCATTTCTTGATCTTCGTCCATCTCGTAGCCCTCTTCGTCGAGGGACTTAATCTGACCTTCCATTGCCATTGCCATGAGGCCCATCTTGGCCTCTTCACGCAATTCCATGAAAGTCTTCAGACCGTGGTAGCGGACGACGTCGGCAGGGACGACATATTCACCTTCGGACAGTGCGGCAGGGATATCGTCACGAACGTTAATCTCAGAAGAACCAACAGGTACGGGATTACCTGAAACTTCATCGTAGCCGACGATCATTTCATCCATATCCATGAGGCCGCCACCGCAGTTTAGTTTAATGCTCATTTTACTTTACTCCCTCAATTGCTTGTTCACGCAAAGTCTTGAAGCGACGTAGCTCTGCAATTGCGCCTTGGATCTCTAGGATCTTGTCATGTTCTTTGGTTGTTTCGAGATATGTCCGCATTGTCTCAATACGGCTGTCCGCATACGCTAGAAGGACAGGGTACAGATCCGTGTCGTTAACAAGGGGCAGAACTTTCTTAGCTAGTTCCTTATCCATTATACGGGTGCCCCTTGTGGTGGCTGTGCGGGTGGCTGTGCAGGTGGCTGTCCGCCGTTATCCCCGCCACCGCCGCCAGTGAACCCTTCGGCCCCGGGTGGAGGTGCGGCTCCCGGCGCTATGTTGCCGTTACCTGTTCCTGTAGGGTCGGATGGCGCGGGCGCTCCACCTGCGGCTCCGCCGCCCTGCGGTGGTTGTGGCATCAGTGCCGCTACCTCAGCCATCATCTGTGCTTGAATAGCCGCCTCACGAGGATCGTTGAGAATCTTCTCTTCATCCAAATCCATAGACGCCGCCATCTCACGCAAGATGTAATCGTACTTCACGAACGGTGCCATTGCAGGGTTTGCAGTCATCTGCATGAATTGTAGCAGACGCTGAGAACGTACTTCGTTCCGCATCAAGCTCTCCGTACCGCGTGGGACAACCTCAAGGTTCCCCTTCGCTACATCCTTGTCGAAATTGAACTGCATGTTGAATGCGAACAAGGCGTGGCCTAGAGGTGCCAACAGATAGTCATCTACGTTACGGACAACAGCCTTAATGTTCTGTGCGGCCGCAGACATGAGCATGGACATACCTGACGCTGTGCGCCCTGTACCCATAACGCCTGAGATGCCGTGTGCGTAGGAAGGCATACCTGTCGCTTCATCTGAAAGCTGACGTGCCTTGTCGAACATCATCATACATTCGTTTGTGACATTCGGGAACTTGGTTCCGAAAATGGCCTGTCCCGGCGCACCTGCCTGACGACGGAAAATTTTGCCGGGATAAACAGATAGATCCTGACCGGGGACGAGGTTCGTTTCGTCTATTTCGATTAGAAGGTTCGAAGACAGTGCCGCATTGTCGATTGCCATACGCATGAAGCCGTTCATAACCTCTTGCGTGTCTGACATGTTCTCAGCCAAGCCTACACCGAAGAACGAGTAAGGATTAACCTCATAAGGTGACGCTGAAAATGGAATGCGGGCAGGAGTGAATGGGTTGATTACCATACGCAAGATCTGGCCGTTACAGATCCAGATATTCACTTGCACCTGATCACGCTCAAAGTACTTCTCAGGGATGTCCATGTCTGCCTCTTCGGCAGTCTCAAGATCGATCATACCCCAGTACTCAAGTACCTCGAAGCGGTTGATCTCAGAAGACGTTGATTGGTTATCTTCCAACGCCTCTTCCCAGTATTCCTGAGTGTAGTTAGGCCCGACCTCAATCGCTAGTTCAATGCTTTCCTCACGGAAGTGAGGACGGCTTTTCAAACCGCGCAATTGCGTACGGCTCATACGGTGACGTTGAATAACGTATTCCGCTTCCGCCATGTTACGCGCGTCAGGGTCAGGGTAGAAATCCCAGATAGAAACACTTTCTACTTTCGGGATTGTCTTATAGACAGGATCGTATTCTCCATCGTCATTCCAACGCGGATATTCCTTGTCGTATGCGAATGGGCCTTTCAGAATGCCTGTGCCGAACAGAGACATTTCAAAGGCCACGTTCCGCAAGTGCTTACTAGCTTCGCTTTCATCCAACTGATCGTGGATCAGCTTTTCCATCTTGCGGGCTACTTCTTTAGCAGGTTCCCAAGTAAACGCAGTAGGCGTCTTACCTGCACCTGAACGAAGCTCCTTTTCAACACGCTGAAGGTCATCCTTGAGAGGGCCGAGACGATCCAAGATATCGCCACGAGTAACGTTAGCAACGCGATTTACTTTCTGTCCTGTCTGCTCTTCAATCTTCTCAGGAGTTACTTCCTGTGGGTCGAACGAGACAGCGTCAGCAATGCCCGTAGTTACAACTGGAGGTTCAATCCCGATAGGGAACTTAGAACCTGCAAACAGTACGTCTACGATCTGCGCGTATGCCGCGAGAACCTTGGTCTTCGTAATCTTGATGAACGCCTGTGACTTCTCAGTGTCAGTGAACTGGGTGTCTGGGCCGTACAAGCCTCGGTAGTTACGGTAGGCTGTGAGCCACCGCTCTTCGTCAGGCTGTCGCCATGTGTGTGACTTATCATAACGTCCTTGTACCCAAGCGACGACGCCACCCATCTCAGTGTTCTCAAGTTCGACGTCTCCGTCTTCCTCTAGAACTGCCGAGTTAATGTCAGGGTTGTAGTCTTCTGGTCGGTCAACAATTGCCATGTGATTCAGTATCCAAAGTTCGTACTAGCGGGACGCCAGTGAGGTTCAGTTTTGCCTTGACCCATAAATTCTTCGAAAGGGGATCTAGCTCTTGGACGAGACATTATACCATAACGAATGCTGTCATATGCGTGGTCGCTACGGTAACGAGGATCGATGTCATCGCTTCCTTTAGGGTCGTTTGGTATGACAGGAAGGTCTGCGATAATCTGGCGACATGTGTTAAAGAACACCATCCCTGCCGTCCCTGTGCCTTCATCGAACTTCAGACGTTCGTGAAGCATGTTTCTTCCTGCTACTCGCGCTCCCGCGCTTCGATCACTTGGCCGCCAACGGCATCCCAAAGAGATCATCTCTTCCGCAATACTTGGGCCAATCTGGCCTCGGTTGTGCCAACACGATGAATCGAGTACGCCGTATTGGATGTTCTCCCCTCGCTCTAGCTCTAGAACTGCTTTCGCAAGGTCTTTCCCCGTGTGCTTAGAAACGTATAGTTCACGGTACACGATGAGGGTTTCGTATGACGGGTCGATGGCAAACCAATGTACGGCTGAGTAGCTAGAATACCCGTAATCACAAGATCTAAACCGCCGCCAATCGTCTGGTATGTCGAAAGGTTCGATAACGTGTATATTCTGTCGGAACTCTGGGAAGGCCGCACCGTCAGCAATCGCCCAATCGCCTTCCAGAAGCTGACGCCTTTGCATTTCAGGTAGTGAAAGAAGGTTTGCTTCATAGGTTCCGTCTTCAAACAGATATGGGTTATCGCGTAGGGTTGCAGGTATGAACCTGCGGTAGAAAAGTGGTTTACCTGCCTTTTCGTGCTTCTCAGGGTATGCGAGAGGTTCGCCTGTCTCAATGTCCGTGGCGGGGAATGGGGTATTGGCAGGTGCAGGGTCGATAAACATCGCCTTAACCCAACCATGCCCCGGCCCGCCCGGGTTTGTTGTTGCCCGCATGAAGATGGGCAGATCTGGATCTGTCGTACGGAGACGAGATCTCATGTAGTTCCATGCAAACGGCGTAGCGTGTTGTGTAAGCTCGTCGAATGCAATGTAGGAGAATGCCTGACCTTGGTAGCGGAGAACGTCTTCCTCACGCTCCAGATAGGTCATCCATAGTTTAGCTCCTGACGGGAATACCCATTGGCTTTTCTTCTCCTGCCATTTCGCTCCCGCGTACGCTTTTGGATATAGTTCCTGACTTTTCCAGACCAGTTCTCGAAGTTCGTCATTAGTTCTTCGGAGGATAAGCCCATTAAAGTTGCCGTTTGCGAAATAGCGCATGGGGTCAGCAAGCAATCCGTAGGATTTTCCGCCCCCTGCCGCGCCACCGTAGAGCACTTCTCTTTCTGGTGCCGCGAGAAATTCTGTTTGCGGGCCCTCATTCGGGGCGAAGATGATTTCGCGTTCTTTAGGTGCGGCATTGAAATCTAATCCCTCGCTGACAGTTCCCCTATTTGCTGTTGGAGTGTCAGGATTATAGGATCGATTTTCTTGGTCAGCATCGTCACCCTTTAATTGCTCAATTTTCTTCTTAGTGGTGGTCAGGCTTCTCTTAGCCGCCGCTTCCTTACGCTTCAAAGAGTGTAATTCACGCTCTTCCTTCGTCTTAGGAGCATTCCGCTTCTTGCGTTCCTTCAGTTCTCGTCTACGAGGGCTATTATCGCCTCTCTGACGTTTCCATATGTTCGAGATACCTTGGTGGCTAATCGATTGGCCAGTTTCTTCACTGAGCCAACGAGCGACCTCACGGGTCGAGTTGCCATCATCCAAGTAATCCAGTGCTTGAGAGATCTTAGCGACCATCTCAGGATCTGGAACAATAGTGAGCGGATCTTCTTCCGAAGGGACATAGCCGTATGGGAGTTTAGCAGTCGCATTAGGCCGCTTTTTAGTTTCCCATACATCCTTGTTACTCTTGGTTCGTTGTGTCGTCATCTACAGGCTCAGAACTCTTTGGTGGAAGGATGAAGATCCCGCCCTCTGGCCCCTTAACTTCAACTTGCTCTTTCTTAACCAACCCTGCGCGGTCTAGGATCTGGGTCGCCGCCGCTACTGCGTTGCGGGCACCCATAGCCGAAGGATCATCCAGTACGTTCAACATACTGAAAGTCGCTTTAGGGGCATTCATTGCAAGCATCATTCCTGCACGAGCTACAATCTCGTCTTGAATTGGGGCGATAGCCTCATTCACTCGTGTAGCTTCAGAGTACCCTGCAATACGCATAGCTTCGCGGACGTTACCACGCGCCTCTCCTGTAAGGGCCTCTAGGAACAGTTCCTGACGTTCTGTCAGTGGTTTCTTTTTAGTTTGATCAGTCATTATACTTCATCACCCTGCGGCTCTAAGGCTACACATATGGCTTGGTAATTCACGATAGGCTCACCTATTGCTCGTACGACGCCTTGACGGCTCTCGAAGCACTCTTCCATCGTGTCGTATACGCCCTCAAGCAATAGACTTGGCGGCATACCGTGAGGAAGACCGTCGATGAGTATTACGAATAGGAGCCATTGCATAATCTCTACCTAATTACTTCTTCTTGGCGGTCTTAGCCGCCTGTTTGAATGCTTTGTTGGTAGGCGCTCCCTTGGAGTTAGGTTTACGCATTGTCTCACCTGATCCCTTTGCAATGCGCTTACGCTTCGCATGGATGTTCGCGTATAAACCTTTACCTGCCATGAGTGACCATCACCATTTCTTGCACGACCAATAACGGGCCGTGAATTTATCTTTGGCCGTGTCGCACTTATGACGGGCACGGAAGCTCTTACGACGCTCAGGGCTGTCCTTCTTGATCTCCATGTTAGGATCACCAAAACGGATCAGCTTCACCTGCTCGTCTTTCTTCGCCAATACGGCAAACTTCTTAGGGCCGTCGGGTGTACGTTTAGGTTTGTTGTACCCTGAGAAAGACTCACCTCGGTATTTGAGGCGGCCTGACGGAGTACGCTCGACGTCCTTAGTCGTTGCCATATTACTTCAGCGTCTTTCCCGATTTCATACAACGACCTGCGGCCGCGCACTTAGAGGGAGTAGTACAAGCGTTACATGTCTGCACTGGTACGCGCTGACCTGTCCCGCCTTCTGCGTACTTACTTACTTTTTTGTTACTTTTTTTTTAGTAGCCATGCCGCCCTTGGCCGCTTTCACGCCTTCGGCACGTTTCGCGTACTTGGACTTATCAGCTTGGTCGGTCTTAGCTTTAGAAGAAGCCATGCCACCTTCATTGTAGCCTGTCTTCTTGACCTTCATGTAACCACCGTTTGCGGCCTTCACGGATGCACCGCAGTTTGCTTTCTGGACTTTCATCGTAGGGATTCCCTGTTGATTAGGATTGTTAAAGTAGATCCTCGTCAGGATCTGGACGCACGTCGTCTACCGAAAAGTCATCGAATTCGTAGAACTCATGGTAGCCACGGAATATCCGTGCATGTTTCTGGGCTTGCTCCCTCGTGATCAAACCTTCCTCTATGAGGAGTTGTCTGACCTTCTCTAGGGAAAGACGTTGCCCAGTGTTCGCTTCAATAGCGGCACGAATATAGATTAGATTGATTGCTTGAGAGGGTTCAGGCTCTACGAAACCTCTCTTATTAGAAGTTTTGGCCATTGTTCCTGATGCTTGTTATACCATTCTTAATAACGTAACGCAACACTTGTTGACACTAGTAGATGATTTTGCTAGTGACGTAAGTCTGCACTAGTTGCTCCGTAGCACTAGACAAAACGGTAAATCCGTGCTAAAATAAGGAGGTGTTGCCGAGGGGGATATATATACTACCCCATACCTACGGCTTCTCTCCAACTTACATAGGGATCTATCTGCTTATGCTCTTCTGAGTTCAGGTAGATCGATCTCTTACCTTCAAACTCATCACACTTGCGGAAGACTACGGACATGTCTTCCAAGCAGACTAAGGCAAAAAGATCGCAATCGGATGAATCGTAATCCCGATAGTTGGTCTTCTTGCCTTTTTTTATGTTGAATATACGCTGACCATCCGCAGATGCCTTAGTCTTAACATCGACTAGGATAGGATAATAAGCATTAGCTCTATGTGAGCTTGGGGGCATGACAATTAAATCATACCCTTTCCCATTCGTACGGACTACCTCATAACCATATCCTGCTAGAATAGAAGCTACGAGGTTCTCACCTATTGCACCAACCTGTGTTGCATCTAGGTTCTTCATACGCTTGGGATCGAATAGAGGTTTCATACTACTCAGAACCTCTCTATTCGTCTTCTAATTTAGCTTCATCGTCATCGTAGTAGTCGAACATGTCGTGATTAAAGACACGACCTTCCATATGACCTGCTACTTCACGAAGTTTATCGACAGCCCGCTCAAATTCATTGGCGATAGCATATAACTGTCCGTATCCGATGTTGCCGTGCGATAATTCCGTGTCACGATAGAAATCTATGACGTTATCTAAGACATCCTCAAAAGATACGCGTACCTCTTCAGGGTCATCATCAGTAGAATTCTGGAATATAAGCGTAACGACGTAGAAATTACCGTTAGCATCGACTTCTAGGTCATTCTCAATACCTAGTTCTAGCTTTAAGGTCGCTTGACCTTCATCATAGAACATATAATGCCTCATATGTCTAACATATGGCCTCTTACGGGCACATTGATGATACATTAACACTAGATATAGCATAATGCAACTACTAGTGTCACTAAATAGCACTAATAAGTGATATTTTACCCTCTAAGAACTGTTCTAAGAACACTTGGGGCACGATAGGTTGACAGTTCGTCAACTCCCTGCCCTCAAAATACGGTTCTGTTACATATGCTTTACAAAACCTAGTCCATACTCCCCCCAAACTAGGTCTAAGTACGCTTGGGGCCGAGGCCGTTGACAGTACGAAATTCCCAATCTCGGGTTGGAGTTGTATACGATAACGGGTACACCCCCCCGTGGCGCTCGCCCGCCCCCCTTGGCCCCGCTAAACTACCGTTTTCCCTAGGGTTTTCGGGGGTTCTAGCGTATTTTCTAGCGTTTTCTGGCAAGAAAAAAGCCCCTAGGTTTCGCAATTTTCAACGGGGAAAATTCAACCGATAGAAAAAACCCCATAAGAAAAAAGGGGCCTAGGAAACGGGGCCCATAACGTGGCGTTAACGGCCAAGGCGAAACGCTATTTTTAACCCCTACCCCCCATTGGCGAAACCGTGACGCCATAGGGCGGGGCCCCCGCGTGTACGTTTTAACCCGCTATTGTTTCGCTATCCCTACCTTGTTTCCCTTAGCGCCCCTGTAACGCCCCTTAGAACGGCGCTAGACTGTATCTAATACCTACCCCCTACCGATAGCCAAACGCCCCTTAGAACGCGTTCAAAATACGCTAGGGGCTAAATAGAATTCTAAGGGCTAGGCACCAATAAAAAAGCCCCCGTTGTTATGCGGGGGCCTTGTCAGGTTTAAGGGGTTATTGGGCGGGGCTTAGATATCGTGCAAGAATAGCCAAGCGATAAACCCCGCAAACGCTATAAAACAAAAAAAGAACGGGGCAAAGAATGTGAGAAAATCAATCATTGTCCAAAACCCCCATATGAAACGGGACACATTCGCCCGCGATATAAGAACCGTTTGCGGTCGGGAATTGTTCGCCACAGCCTGAAACCCAATTCACTAGAACCCAAGCGAAAAACCACCCTAGCAAAACCACGGCGCAAACCGTGCCGATTGATTGCCAAAACGTAACGCGCTTTTCTTGTGTGTCATAATACATGGTCGAAACCCTCATTTAGCTAGTGGATAGGCGGCCACCACGGCCAACCCGTAACGCCACTATAAACGAAAAACGGGGCCCTAGTAAAGCCCCGTTATAGTGTCGTTGTAAGTGTCGCTAAAATAGCACAAGGAAAACGATATACCAAAACGCTATGAAACCGACAATTCTATAAACATCGTCCATTTATGCCGCCCCTTGTGCAATGATTGCGTTTGCGTATTTAGCGCCGTTTCCATGCGCCACCACGGCCACAGATTTTGCGCCAATGTCCGAACCCTT
>Ga0209555_10000209_pt1 | contig 50062 bp, 50 predicted proteins | sample SaaInl85LU_5_DNA_FD_184643 | JGI IMG/M metagenome (GOLD analysis project Ga0209555, IMG submission 184643) | Marine microbial communities from expanding oxygen minimum zones in the Saanich Inlet - ESP_85LU_5_DNA (SPAdes) (version 2) | ecosystem: Environmental > Aquatic > Marine > Intertidal...
TTATGATAAATAAACAAGTAGATAATGTACAAGCAGCCTTAAAGGGTGTTGAAAGTGGCATGACTTTACTATTGGGCGGGTTTGGATTGTGTGGTATTCCAGAAAATGCAATCTCCGAACTTGTTGCTATGAATGTCAATAATTTAACATGTATTTCTAACAATGCTGGGGTTGATGATTTTGGACTTGGGCTTTTACTACAAAAGCATCAAATCAAAAAAATGGTGTCATCCTATGTTGGGGAAAATGATGAATTTGAACGTCAAATGCTTTCTGGCGAGTTGGATGTAGAGCTTATTCCTCAGGGGACTTTGGCCGAACGCTGTAGAGCGGCTCAAGCTGGATTTCCAGCAATTTATACACCTGCAGGTTTTGGAACAGAGGTGGCAGAAGGAAAAGAAACTCGAGAGTTTGATGGAAAAATGTATGTTCTTGAACATGCGTTTAAGGCCGACTTTTCATTCGTTAAAGCATGGAAAGGAGATGCTGCTGGGAATTTAATTTTTAAAGGAACCGCAAGAAATTTTAATCCAAATATGTGTGGCGCTGCCAAAATCACTGTAGCAGAAGTGGAGGAGTTGGTACCCGTTGGTGCTTTAGACCCCAATCAAATTCATATCCCAGGAATTTTCGTACAGCGTATTTTTCAAGGGAAAGATTATGAAAAGCGTATTGAACAACGAACCATTACCCCAAAAAACTAAAAACAAAACGCTATGTTAGATAAAAATGGAATTGCAAAACGTATCGCAAAAGAAGTCAAAAACGGATATTATGTCAATCTAGGTATTGGAATACCAACTCTTGTAGCCAATTTTGTTAGAGAAGATATAGAGGTCGAATTTCAAAGTGAAAATGGAATTTTAGGGATGGGACCTTTTCCATATGAGGGCGAGGAAGATGCAGATTTGATCAACGCAGGGAAACAAACCATAACCGCTTTGGACGGTGCAAGTTATTTTGACTCGGCCATGAGTTTTTCTATGATAAGAGGCCAGCATGTCGATTTAACTATTTTGGGCGCTATGGAAGTTGCTGAAAATGGAGACATTGCCAATTGGAAAATACCAGGACGCTTGGTCAAAGGCATGGGTGGCGCAATGGATTTGGTGGCTAGTGCAGACAATATTATTGTGGCTATGATGCATACCAACAAAAAAGGAGCGTCTAAACTTTTGAAGCGCTGTAGTTTACCCCTCACTGGAGTCAATTGTGTCAAAAAAATAGTCACAAATTTAGCCGTTATAGAAGTTACAAATCAAGGGTTTAAATTATTAGAACGTGCACCAGGAGTAACTGTGGAGGAGATTAAAGCAGCAACGGAAGGGGAGCTTATTGTTCAAGGGGATATCCCAGAAATGGTTTTATAAACCTTTTGGAATTGCGTTGATAAGTCGTTTTGTATACGCATTTTTTGGTGCTTTATAAATATCATCAGCTTCACCGCTTTCTACAATTTTTCCTTGATTCATAATCAACAACTGGTCTGCCATATATTTTACGACTGCTAAGTCGTGAGAAATAAAAATATAAGTAAATTTAAATTCCTCTTTTAAAGCATTTAAAAGGTTTAAAACTTGTGCTTGAACCGAAATATCCAGCGCAGAAACAGATTCGTCACATACAATTAGTTTTGGTTGTAAGGCAATAGTTCTTGCAATGCCAATACGCTGACGCTGCCCTCCAGAAAATTCATGAGGGTAACGATCAAAAGAAGAAGTGTCTAAACCCACTTTTTTAAGAAGATCTTTTACTTTTTGTATGCGTTCAGTAGTATTGTTATAAAGGCTATGTACTACCATTGGCTCTAAAATCGCTTCACCAACAGTTAACCTTGGATTGAGTGTTGCAAATGGATCTTGAAAGATGATTTGAATTTCTTTACGCAGTTTTCTAATTTCTCTTTTGGACATTTTTTGCAAGTCATGACCTCTATAAAATATAGTTCCTGAAGTTGCTTTATCAAGTTGTAAAATAGCTTTCCCTAAAGTAGACTTTCCGCACCCCGATTCACCAACTAGTCCTAGTGTTTCTCCTTCATAAAGTTTGAAACTAATATTACTAATGGCTTTAAAATCGTTTTGTTTACTAAAAACACCAACTTTAGAGTAGTAGATTTTTTCTAAATCAATCACTTCTAAAAGTGGCGGATTACAATATAATTCTATATGTTTTTCTTTACGGGTTTTTTTTGAAACTTTTTCTAAAGACATTGTTTTGGATAAAACATCTTCAACTGTTGGGAGCTTTTTCAAGCGCACATTAATAGAGGGTCGCGCAGCAATAAGGGCTTTTGTATAATCGTTTTTAGGAGTTTTGAAAATTGATATTGTGGTACCTTGTTCCACAATTTTGCCTTTGTACATGACCACTGTTCTGTGTGCAATTTCAGAAACTAATGCTAAATCGTGACTGATAAAAATAACACTCATTTGTGTTTCCTTTTGCAACTCTTGAATCAGTTCAATAATTTCATTTTGAACAGTTACATCTAAAGCTGTAGTGGGCTCATCTGCAATCAAGATATCGGGTTTGCAGGCAATCGCCATAGCAATCATTACGCGTTGTTGTTGCCCTCCTGAAAGTTCATGAGGGTATTTATTAAAAGCATGTTCGGGGTTTGGGATTTTTACACTTTTAAACAATCTGAAAATTTCTGAATAGACCTCTTTTTTAGGCACAATATTGTGCTGTAATAGCACCTCTTTAACTTGAACTCCACAACGCATTGAAGGGTTCAAAGCACTCATCGGTTCTTGAAAAATCATACTAATTTTACGGCCCCGAATACGTTCCATTTTTTTTAAAGGTAGGGTGTTTAGATTCATGTCATCATAAATAATTTCCCCCTCAATCTGTGTTGTTTTTAGAAGTCGCATAATGGATAATGCTGTGATGGACTTTCCACTTCCAGACTCTCCTACAACGCCTAATATTTCGTTTTTAAAAACATCAAAACTTATGCTATGAAGTATGCGTTTTATTATCGTATTTTTTTTAAAAGCAACAGATAAGTTTTCTATACGAAGTAGTGGATTATTTTTCATTGCTTAAATATAAGCAATTTCGTTTTTGTTTAACAAGTCATCACCGCGAAGCCTAAGTAGAATTTGCGCCACAGCCAAGGTGTCTTTTTCACAATAAGAAATAATGCGCTCGATATCATTGTCTTCATAAAACACACGATAAATTTCGCTGCCATCAATATCGTCTTTGGGTGAGGGGATGCCCAACACATTGGTCATTAATTTAAGGGATGTGTAGTGTTTATAATCACCAAATTTCCACAATTCGAGGGTGTCTAGATGTGGAACCTCCCATGGTTTTTCCCCAAATAGATTAAGCTTCGAGGGGAGTTTTATGTGGTGAATCAGCATCCTGCGTGCAATGTACGGAAAGTCAAATTCTTTGCCATTGTGTGCACAAAGCAAGTGTTTTGAGTTATTGAAATGTGTTTCGAGTAATGTTTTAAATTGCTTTAAAATAGAGATTTCATCTCCAGAAAATGTGGTAATTCTAAATGCTCTAGCATCTTCTCTCGACGCAAAATAACCGACAGAAATACAGATGATTTTTCCAAATTCGGCCCAAATCCCCGCACGGGGATAAAATTCTTCAGCTGTAAATTCATCTTTACGCTGGTACTGTGATTTTTGCGTCCAAAGTTCTTGCTTATCAGCGCTTAAATCTGTAAAATTTTGAACTTCTGGAACAGTTTCAATATCTAAAAATACAATATGTTCAAGGTTGAGTTTGGAGAGCATTGTTTAACATTTTATAGGCCTCTTCGATGTAGATTGAGATGTCATCCGAAAAAATTTGGCTTGCTTCATCAGGCGATTTTTGATGGCCAAGACGTACAATAATGATATTATCTTCTGGTTCAACAATGACATACTGACCAAGATGGCCTCTCATCATAAAAAAGGATTTTCCATCTCGTTTTTGCATCCAAAAGCCATAACCATATTGTGGACTTTCGGCAAAGCGTGGCGTTGTTGATTTTGCAACAAAAGCGGAGTCTAAAAGTTGTTTGCCGTTCCATTTTCCATGGTCTTTGTAGAGTTTCCCAAAGCGAGAAAAATCTTTGGCATTACTGGCAATACAACAATAGGCCTTTACCAAATCATGGTCTTCGCTATCGACTTGCCAAAGGGCTGGGTTTTCACTGCCGAGGGGTTTCCAAAAATGTTCAGTAAGGTAATCATAAAGTTTTTTCCCTGTTGCTTTTTCAATGACCATGGCCAAGAGTTGTGTGTCGCCACTAGAGTATTTATACGCTTGACCAGGTTCATCGACCACTTTTAGACCAAGAATAACTTTCTCTAAATCATCATCAAAATAGGCACGAGTGGTGATGGACAGAGGCGAGTAATATTTCTCATCCCAATTGGTCCCCGAAGCCATAGAGGACAAATCGCCAACGGTCATTTTTGCGGCTAGTCCTTCGCTAAATTCAGGAAAAAAATCACTTACGGGCTGATCCAAACTTTTTATATATCCCTCTTCGATGGCTTTGCCCATAAGCCCAGACACATAGCTTTTGGCCATTGAAAAAGAGTTGGTTTTTGAATCTTCACCAAAACCATCATAATAATTTTCAAACCAAATGCTGTCATTTTTGATGATCACATAGGCGATGGTGCCATAAGCATCATTGTATTTTTGAAGGCGCTCTGTTTCAGTAATGCTGTTGTAGTCTTTATGAATGGGCCAGGGTTGAGCAGTGTTGTTTTGAATTTCAGCATTGTCAAACTCTTTATAATCCTCAAGAAAAGCGGTGGTATAGCCCTTTGCATAAATGGTCCTAACGGCTTTAAGTAGGTAGTCTGTGTCCGTAATATAAAGGATGGCGATAAGACCAATAACGGTCAGTAGGCCCCATTTTAGCGTACGCTTTAGTGTGTTCATGTTGTTTGTAATTTGGTCTAAAGATAATTAAAAAACAGCCCCTCTTTAAACTTAACCAATTATCTTAACAATATTTTTCGCAAAATAACTCGCAATAAGATCAGCCCCAGCACGTTTAAACGCCATGGTGGTTTCTAGTACCGCTTGGTCGTGGTCTAACCATCCTTTTTCGCTTGCGGCTTTAATCATGGCATACTCGCCACTCACTTGATAGGCCGCTACAGGCACGTCAAATTCATTTTTTACCTCTCTAATGATGTCCAAATAGGGTAAGCCAGGTTTAACCATCACAATATCGGCGCCTTCATCAATATCCATTTCGGTTTCTCGGAGGGCTTCAAAGCGGTTGGCAAAGTCTATTTGGTAGGTTTTTTTGTCTTTCGGAATATTATCTTTTGCTGCTGGTGCAGAATCCAGTGCATCTCTAAACGGGCCATAAAATGAGGAAGCATATTTGGCACTATAACTCATAATGCCAGTGTCTATAAATCCATCGTCTTCCAGCGCTTCTCTTATGCTTAAAATTCGACCATCCATCATGTCGCTAGGGGCAACAAAATTGGCCCCTGCTTCGGCATGAGACAAACTCATTTGTGCCAAAACATCAACGGTAGGGTCGTTGACGATTTTCCCATTTTCTATAATGCCATCATGGCCATAAATGGAATAGGGGTCCAAGGCCACATCGGTCATAACCAACATATCCGGACAGGTATTTTTGATGGTTTTAATAGCGCGTTGCATCAGCCCATTGGGATTTAGCGCCTCTGTTCCACGGTTGTCTTTCAAGTTATCATCAACTTTAACAAACAACAAAACGGCTTTAAGTCCCAAAGACCACAAAAGTTTTACCTCCGCTTGAAGCGTATCCAAACTAAAGCGGAAATAATTGGGCATCGATGGAATTTCGTCTTTAATTCCTTTGCCTTCAACAACAAAAAGAGGGACTAAAAAGTCATTTGGTGTAATGCTGTTTTCACGCACTAAACTTCGAATGGATGCGTTGGCGCGTAAACGTCTGTTTCTTCGTAATGGATACATACACTATTAGTTTTAAGTTTTAAGCTGAAGCAACCCATTCAACAGGGTTTTTTAAGACTTCAATTAACTTTTCTTCTTCGCTCCCTTCTTCAGGGTGATGATCATACACCCACTGCACGTGTGCTGGGAGACTCATCAAAATACTTTCAATTCTACCGTTTGTTTTTAGCCCAAACAAGGTGCCTTTGTCATGCACCAAATTAAATTCTACATAACGCCCTCGTCTGATTTCTTGCCAATCGCGTTGAGCTTCTGTGTATGTTAGGGTTTTTCTTTTCTCGACAATGGGGGTGTAAGCTTCTAAGAAACTATCGCCAACTTCAGTTACAAAATCGTACCACTGTTGCATATTCATACTGTCGTTTGCTTTACAATAATCGAAAAACAATCCGCCAATACCTCGACCTTCATTTCTGTGGCTGTTGTAGAAATACTCGTCGCAACGTTTTTTGTAGTCTTCGTAAAAGTTTTTGTCGTGTTTGTCACATGCATATTTACAGACGCTATGAAAATGCTTGGCGTCTTCTTCAAACAAATAATATGGGGTTAAATCTTGTCCACCGCCAAACCACTGATCTACAATAGCTCCATCTTTATCATACATTTCAAAATAACGCCAATTGGCATGCACTGTGGGGACCATGGGGCTTTTTGGATGAATAACCAGACTCAAACCGCAAGCAAAAAAATCCACTTCACCAACATTAAAATAGCTTTGCATGGCTGGGGGGAGTGGCCCATGGACTTTAGAAATATTTACACCGCCTTTTTCAAAAACGTTTCCGTTTTGAATGACTCGCGTGCGGCCACCACCACCTTCATTGCGTTTCCATAAGTCTTCTTTAAATTTTGCTTTACCATCAATAGCCTCCAATTTGGAGGTAATTTGGTCTTGTAATTGTTCAATGTAATTATAAAATTGATTTTTCATAATATGTAGATTTTAGGGGGTTTATGAATTATATGATTTTACAGCATCAATAAATGCTTTGGCATGATCTACTGGGATGTTGGGGAGTATACCATGGCCAAGATTTACGATGTATTTATCTTTACCAAAAGCATCAATCATTTGATGTACCATTGTTTTGATTTCAGACGGTGGAGAAAGTAATCTTGAAGGGTCAAAATTACCTTGAAGTGTGATGTTTCCACCCGTTAAATATCTTGCATTTCTAGCTGAACAAGTCCAATCGACACCCAAGGCAGACGCATTAGATTTTGCCATTTCACCCAAAGCAAACCAACACCCTTTACCAAAGGCAATCACAGGAGTATCGTCTTTTAGGGCTTCAATAATTTGATTGATATATTGCCATGAAAATTCTTGATAATCTGTAGGGGAAAGCATACCGCCCCATGAATCAAAAATTTGAACTGCATTTACACCAGCGTTTACTTTTTCTTTTAAATATGCAATAGTAGTGTCTGTGATTTTTTGTAGTAGTTGATGTGCGGCAATTGGATTTGAAAAACAAAATGCTTTTGCTTTGTCAAAATTTTTACTGCCTTGGCCTTGTACACAATAACACAAAATGGTCCATGGAGATCCTGCAAAACCAATCAATGGGATTTCATCATTGAGCAATTCTTTGGTGGCCTTTATGGCTTTGTACACATAATCTAATTCAGTTTTTACGTCCGGTACAATTACATTGTCCACATCTTTTTGGGTTCGGACAGGATGCGGTAAATAGGGACCAAAATTTGGTTTCATTTCAACCTCAATATTCATGGCTTGCGGGATGACAAGAATATCACAAAACAAAATCGCAGCGTCCATTCCAAAACGGCGGATGGGCTGAACGGTAATTTCGCTTGCGAGTTCTGGAGTTCGGCATCGTGTAAAAAAATCATATTTTTCTCGAATGGCCATAAATTCTGGCAAGTAGCGCCCCGCTTGACGCATCATCCATACTGGTGGACGTTGTACGGTTTCGCCTTTTAATGCACGTAAAAATAAATCGTTTTTAATCATTGTTTTTGTCTTTAGCAATGTAGTGTTCATTGACCATCTTGATGACGCTTTCTATGGTTGGAATTTTTGCAATACGCACATCTTTAAAGTGTTTTGCGGCTTCTTTGGCTGTGGTTTCGCCAATGCAAAAGGCCACACAATTTGGCGTGTTATTTTTCAAAAAACTCTGCACAGTCGATGGGCTATATAACATTACGCCCTCTATAGATTCAGGTAATTTTGGCGCTTCGAGTTTTGTGCTGTAGGCCGATATTTCGTTTACAGTAATATTATTTTTTGTTAAAATTATTGGGAGGTCGTCCATTCTGATATCACTACAGAAATAGGAAACTTCCGTTCCGACCAGAAACTCAACTAAATGTTCTGCAAGTAGTTTTGCATTTTTAGCGCTATGCTTAACAGGGCCAATTTTTTGTTCAATCAATTTTTTGGTGCGCCGTCCTACACAATAAATCGTTTTGAATTTCAAATCTTCAGCAGCACAATTGTTCAGTAGTGCTTCAACACCATTTTTACTTGTTACGATGACGTTTTCATGAGTCTTTTTCAGAATCGAAGTTTTAATTCTGTTGGGTGTAGTTTTTATGAAATCTGAACTTTCAACTTTGATAGCATCAGCAAACAAATCTTTTTGTCCTTCGCTAAGTGTTTTTGAAGAAAAGATATTGGTTTTTTGTGGCTTTAAGGCTGTTTTACTCACCAAGTTTTTTCCACCTCTTTCAACAATAAATTCCACACACTCATCTACAATCGACGAGTGTTTTCTTAAGGGTGCACTGCGTTTTGCTTCAACTTTTTTTGTGCCGTCTTCACTTAATATGATGCCATGGAAATGAATTTCTTCGTCTTTTATGAAAGCTAAAGCTCCAATGGGTGCACTACATCCACCTTCTAATTTGTTTAGGAAAGCACGCTCCATTTGTGTGCAAATTTCAGTTTCTTCGTGATTTAATGCCGAACAGATTTCCAAGGTTTCTTTATCGGATTCTAAACAGGCAATCATGATAGCGCCTTGTGCTGGTGCAGGAACCATCCACTCTAAATTGACAGCATTTTCAGGTGTAAGGCCAATTCTCCCCAGTCCAGCTGCGGCAAAAACTGCACCATTCCAGTCTTTGTTGTCTTCTAGTTTTTTCAGTCTTGTATTAACGTTTCCTCTAAGACCAACAATCGTGTGTGTTGGATAGCGATTCAGCCATTGTGCTTTTCTTCTGAGACTTCCAGTTGCTACAATTGCATCTTTTTGAGCCAAAAATTCTTCATTATTTTTAAAAACTAGGGTGTCTCTTATGTTTCCACGTTTTAAAACCGCTGATTGTATGATGCCTTTTGGGAGTATTGTAGGAACATCTTTGAAGGAGTGTACGGCAATATCAATCTCCTCGTTAAGCAGAGCGATATCAAGTGTGTGTGTAAAAACTCCTGTGATTCCAAGCTCATAAATTGGTTGATTAAGCACCAAATCTCCAGTTGATTTTACAGGTATAATCTCTGTTTTATACCCTAAATGTTCTAATTGTTCCTGAACAGTTTTTGCTTGCCAAAGCGCAAGTTGACTATCTCTTGTTCCTATGCGAATGGTTTTGGGCATATTTTATTTATTTAATTGAAAAATTTTTTGAATCAATTCTAAACTAGTGTTAATAGAATTGTTTTCTTCTTTGAGGTGGTGTGCAAAATGATTAGTAATTTTTTGAACAATTTGTGCACTCAATAGGTCTGCTTGAGGTTTATTGAAGTTTTCAAGCTTCTTGCGTTGAGTTTCAATTTCTGCTTCTGCAAAAACATTTAATTTTTCTTTTAGCGCTTTAATGGTAGGGGCAAATTTTCTGTAACCTAACCATTCTAAAAACTCACTTTTAATGTCCTTAATTATAGCCTCTGCTACAGGAATAAATTCTTTTCTTTTTTCTAGAGTTTCATCTGTAATATTGGACAATTCATCTAAGTGTGTTAGAGAAACATTGGGTAAACTTCTAACATTTTCATCAACATTTTTTGGAATTGATAAATCAAGGATTAAAAGTTCTTTTTTATTTTGAATAATTTGCTTATCAATAGTAGGGTTTTGTGCGCTAGTGGCTACGATTAAAATATCTGCTTTTTCAATTTCTTCTTGAAGTTGACTGTAATCTTTAACTAAAACTTTAAATTTTCCCGCAATTTTTTCAGCACGTTCTCTAGTTCTATTGATAAGGGTAATGTGTTCATTTTTAGTGTGTTTGATGAGGTTTTCACAAGTATTTCTTCCAATTTTTCCCGTTCCAAAGAGAAGAATATTTTTAGAATTTACATTCTCTATAGAATTAAGAATATACTGCACCGAAGCAAAAGAAACAGAAGTCGCTCCTGTGGAAAGCTTGGTTTCTGTTTTGATGCGTTTACTCGCCTGAATAACTGAATTTATGAGTCGTTCTAAATAGGCATCAAGTAAGTTGTATTTTTTTGAAACACGAGCGCTAGATTTCAATTGACTTATGATTTCAAAGTCGCCAAGAATTTGACTGTCTAGTCCTGCTCCTACGCGAAACATATGCTCAACTGCAGCATTACCTTTTAGAGTGTAGGCTACAGATTTAAAAATATCTACCGTGCCAGTAGTGTTTTCGCAAAGCAGATGAATTAATTCGGAAGGATGTTGCACAAAACCATAAACTTCGGTACGATTACAAGTCGAGGTTGCCACAATACTTTCTATGCCTTTTGTTTTTGCTTGATCGAGTAGTGTGGCTTTTTTAGTAGGACTCAAGTTAAACTCTCCACGTAATTTGGCATCTGCTTTTTTGTGGCTGATACCAATAACATAAAAAGAAGTTTTTTTGTCGCCTTTGTGTTGCTCCATTTATTTGGGATAATAACTGCGGTTGCGTGCAAAAATAGCATGTATGTTAACCAAAAAATAACGCTAGAGGAACTTTATTTGTCGTTTCGGGTTTACTCCCTAATAATTTCTTATTTTTGCAGCTTAAACAAAATTATCAGGTTAAAATTGAAAACTAATTCATTTTTTATTTATAATGAATCTAAATAAGAAAAATTCAAATATTTCAAAAGTTGCAGATAAAAATGTCGCTACAGGAACTTTTTTGGAAACTTCTATCGAATCAGGGTTTTTGGTAATGACTTATCAAAATGAATTTGATACTCCAAAGGTTTTAGAAAAAGCAATTGATAATTCATTTATACAGTTTCACTTTTGTCTAAAAGGGACTACTCAATTTTGTTTCAATAATAACACTTATACTCTAGACATTCCAGAAGAAAATTCTCTTTTGTTGTATAATCCTCAAAGAGATTTACCAATACACATGATTGTTCAACCAAATACTTGGGTGGTTTCTGTTTTGATATCTATCAAAAAATTTCATGCATTATTTTCCCACGAAGCGAATTATATAACTTTTTTGAACGATGATAACAAGTTAAAAAAATATTATAAAGATGGCGTCATTTCACCGTCAATGGCGATTGTTCTCAATCAAATTATCAATTATAATTTGAATTCAAATCTTCGTGAGTTGTATTGCAAAGCAAAAGTCTACGAGTTGCTAAGTTTGTATTTCAATAGAGGAGAAGAGGCCAATGTAGAACAATGTCCTTTCTTGGCCGATGAATCGAATGTTATAAAAATAAAACAAGCCAAAGATATCATCATTAAGCGAATGGCCGAACCTCCAACTTTGGTAGAATTAGCTACCGAAATAGATATTAGTTTGAAAAAACTAAAAGAAGGGTTTAAACAAATATACGGCACCACTGTATATGGTTTTCTGTTCGATTATAAAATGGAGGTTGCTCGAAAATTATTAGAATCAGGGACGAACAATGTCAATGAAGTTGGGCTAAAAGTAGGTTACAGCACAGCGAGCCATTTTATTGCTGCTTTTAAAAAACAATATGGAACAACTCCAAAAAAATATATCCAATCCTTAAATTAATCAATAACTAAAAATGAAAGGTGTTTTATTAGTCAATTTAGGTTCTCCAGATAGTCCAAACCCAAAAGATGTTAAGAAATATCTTGGAGAATTTCTTATGGATGAACGTGTCATTGATGTTCCAAAGTGGGCAAGAACATTATTAGTCAAAGGTATTATTTTGAATACCCGCCCAAAGGCATCAGCAAAAGCATACAAAAAAATTTGGTGGGAAGAAGGCTCGCCACTAATTGTTCTTTCAGAACGATTAAAAGTAAAATTACAAAAAGAAATTGATTTGCCTCTTGCTTTGGCGATGCGTTACGGAAGCATGTCGATAAAAAAAGGGCTTCAAGAATTGAATGACAAAGGCGTTACAGAGGTTTTCATGATTCCTTTATATCCTCAATTTGCGATGGCTACTACCGAAACTATTTTGGTTTTAGCAGATCAATTACAAAAGGAATTTTTTCCAAAAATGACTCTTGAAAGTTTGCCTCCTTTTTATAATAATCTAGAGTACATCAAAGTTCTTTCGGAGTCCATCAAGTCACATTTGAGAGGGAAAGATTATGAGCATTTGCTTTTTTCTTACCATGGTATTCCAGAACGCCACATTCGAAAAAGTGATATTACTAAATCACATTGTAAAATTGACAAATCATGTTGCAACACACCGTCAGAGGCTCATGCATATTGCTACAAGCACCAATGTGTTGAGGTTACAAGACTGGTTGGGGAATATCTCAAACTTGAACCAGGAACTTTTTCTACATCATTTCAATCGCGTTTAGGATTTGATCCTTGGTTGCGTCCCTATACAGATCGCACCATAGAGCGTTTGGGCAAAGAAGGCATAAAAAATATGGCTATTGCAACCCCTGCATTTGTGAGTGATTGTTTAGAAACTTTAGAAGAAATTGCTATGGAAGGTGAGGAAATTTTTCATGAAGCTGGTGGCGATAATTTCACCACAATCCCTTGTTTGAATGACGATCCACAATGGGTTTCGTTGCTTGTAAAATGGATTCGTGAATGGGAAACAAAAGCAATAACTTTAAGCTAGATGACCAAACCATTAGTTTCAGATTTTGGAACAGAACCCATAGGAAAATTACTTGTTCGGCAAGCAGTTCCTGCGGCTATTGGGATTTTAGTGATGTCTCTCAATATTCTTATTGATACAATTTTTGTGGGGCATTGGATTGGTTCTCAGGCTATTGCAGCTATTAATGTTGTTTTACCTGTTTCTTTTTTTATTGCTGCACTTGGGATGTCCATTGGGGTTGGAGGGTCATCAATTATTTCTAGAGCATTGGGCTCAAAATCAAAGTCTAAAGCACTGAAAACTTTTGGTAATCAGATTACACTTACCCTTTCTCTAACACTTACGTTTATTGCTTTTGGCCTATTTTTTATTGATGAAATTATTCCAGTTTTTGGAGGTAAAGGTGCTATTTATGAACCTGCAAAAATCTATTATAGAATTGTTTTGTATGGTGTTCCTCTTTTGGCACTTTGCATGATGGGAAACACTGTTATTCGTGCAGAAGGAAAGCCAAAATTTGCGATGTATGCGATGATGATTCCATCAGTTTCAAATTTAATTTTAGATATTTTTCTTATTAAATTTTTAGATTTAGGGATGACAGGAGCTGCTTGGGCAACGACCTTTTCTTATGCATTTTGCTTTGCTTTTGTTTTTTGGTTTTTTATTTCAAAACATTCTGAAATGAAAATTAATTGGACTCATTTGAAATTAAAGAAAACGATTGTTTCTGAAATCAGTAGTTTGGGTTCGGTTACGCTTACTCGTCAAGCCGTTGTGAGTGTTACATATCTATTTATGAATAATATTTTATTTGATTTTGGAGGCGAAACATCGGTAACGGCCTATGCCATTGTTTCGAGAATGCTGATGTTTGCTTTGTTTCCAATTTTTGGAATTACGCAAGGTTTTATCCCTATTGCAGGGTTTAATTATGGCGCAAAAAACTACAATCGTGTAAAGCAAACTATTGGAATAGCGATTCGATATTCTATTATTTTGGCGACATTAATATTTGTTCTGCTTTTTGGTTTTCCAGAATTGATTACGAAGGCATTTACAACAGATGCTTCTGTAATTGAGAAAACACCAAATGCGATGCGATGGGTTTTTGCTGCAACGCCAATTATTGCTATTCAATTGATTGGAGCAGCGTATTTTCAAGCAGTGGGGAAAGCAACTCCAGCACTATTGCTTACACTTTCTCGACAAGCATTTTTCTTTATTCCTCTAATTTTTATATTACCTTTATGGTATGGAGAGTTGGGGGTTTGGATGGCGTTTCCAGCCTCCGATGTGCTTTCAACATTAGTAACAGCTTATTTTTTACAGAAGGAAATCAAAAATAATTTAAAAGAATCCTAATGGAATATTACAACTATATTAAATCATTTCATTTAATTTTTGTCATTACATGGTTTGCAGGATTATTTTATATCCCCCGTTTGTTTATTTATCATATTGAGGCCAATAGCAAACCTTCTCCAGAAAAAGAAATTCTATCGAAACAACTGAAGTTGATGGCAAAACGATTATGGTATATTATTACATGGCCATCGGCGATTTTGGCTACAATTTTTGCATTATGGCTTTTGCATATTGCTCCCTATTGGCTTGAACAACCTTGGATGCATGCAAAACTCGCTTTTGTTGTTTTGCTTTTTGCGTACCACATTAAAACACACATGATGTTTAAAGCATTTCAACGTGATAAAATTAATTATTCCTCAAACTTTATGCGCATATGGAATGAAGGAGCAACATTAATTTTATTTGCTATTGTATTTTTAGTTATTCTAAAAAATACTTTAAATATGGTTTATGGTCTTATGGGGCTTATTGGGCTAGGTGTTGTTTTGATGCTTGGTATTCGCCTTTATAAGAAGACCAGAAAAAATTAATATCTCGACTCCTACATTTTCATTATATTTATAGAAAAGAAATCCACTATGACAAAACGCAATCTGTCATTAAGCTCCAGAATATTTTTCTACATGATTCTTTTGGTTGTATTGGCCTCAATTTTGATTGCTGCAGTTACGGTGTATCAGTATAATGAGCAATCTCAAGACTATCACCGCAAGCGTTTAGAACGAAAAGAAGCACAACTAATTTCGAGTATAAATTATGTTCTAAAAGAATCAAGTTGGGAAATTAAAACAGAAAATTTAGCACTAATTTTCAAAGACAAAATCTATGAAATAGCTAACATTCATAATGTTACTTTTAACCTTTATGATTTAAAAGGAGATTTGATAAAATCTTCTAAACCAAGGTTAAAAAATGACCCTATTCCAGAACAATTGCCTAATTATATTTTAGACACTTTAAGTCAAATTACTTCTAAACGGTTTGTGGAAAAGAATAAATTATTAGATGGCAATTATAGGTCATCCTATTTGATTTTAAACAATCCGACTTCAAAGCCTCTAGGAATTTTAAACGTCCCATATTTTGATGACGATTCTTTAAACTCAGGAGAATTAAAAGAGTTTTTGATTCGTCTTGGTTATGCCTATATAATAATGATGCTAGTGGCTATAACTTTTGCCTATTTTATGTCAAAATTAATCACTAAATCTATTAAAACAATAAGTGATAAAATGTATGCAACCCGTTTCGAAAAGCAAAATAAAAAAATTGCTTTGGCGGGTGCAACAACAGAAATCAAATTACTTGTAGAGTCCTATAACAATATGATTGATGCATTAGAGGAAAGCGCCCAAAAATTGGCCTCTAGTGAGCGCGAACAAGCATGGCGAGAGATGGCAAAACAAGTTGCTCACGAGGTCAAAAATCCATTAACACCTATGCGTTTAAGTGTTCAAAGTTTCCAGCGCATGTTTGACCCAAAAGACCCTGAAATTCATAAAAAGGTAGACGAGTATAGTAAAACACTTATTCAACAAATTGACACTATGAGTAAAATTGCAGAAGCCTTTTCTAATTTTGCAAAAATGCCTGCACAGAATTTAGAGGAATTAGATATTGTTGAAGTTGTTGAACGCGCATTGGAAATTTTTCCGTCCAACATTGTTAAGTTTAATGCATCACCAAAGGAAATCATTGCAACCGTTGATAAAGATCAATTTATAAGAATTGTAACCAATTTAGTTAAAAATGCAATTCAATCTGTTCCAGAACAGAGAACCCCTAGTGTAAAGGTCAATTTATCAAAAAACTCATACAAAATACATTTACAAGTATCGGATAACGGAAGTGGAATTGATGCTGCCATTGGCGAGAAAATTTTTGAACCAAAGTTTACCACTAAAACTAGTGGAATGGGCTTAGGACTACCTATGATAAAAAATATAATTGAGACCTATAATGGTAGTATAAGTTATGACACAACCAAAGGAGAAGGAACTGTATTTGTAGTCTCTTTTCCAAGAAAATAATAATAACATCATGCGATTTAAAACTCTTTTAGTACACTTAGAAAATGATATTTCAATCATTACAATTGATCGTCCAAAGAAGCTCAATGCACTTAATAAGGAAACAATTTCTGAACTCCATCACGCCATAAAAGAATCTGATGCAAACAAAAATGTAAGAGCTATTATTCTTACAGGGAATGGTGAAAAAGCATTTGTTGCTGGTGCAGATATCAGTGAATTTTCAGATTTTGACGTTCAGCAAGCGGCTCAACTTTCAAGAGAAGGTCAAATGCTTTTATTTGATTTTATAGAAAATTTATCGACACCCGTTATTGCTGCGGTCAATGGATTTGCGTTGGGAGGTGGCTTGGAGCTCGCTATGGCTGCACATTTTAGAGTAGCAAGTGACAATGCTCGTATGGGACTTCCTGAAGTAAGCTTAGGCGTCATACCTGGTTATGGTGGAACTCAACGTTTAGCTCAGTTAATAGGTAAAGGTCGCGCTCTTGAAATGATTATGACGGCTCAAATGATTGATGCTTCAAAGGCCGAACAATGGGGCTTAGTTAATGCAATAACTCCTCAAGAAGAGCTTTTAGCTTATTGTATTTCATTGGCTGAAAAGATGAAACGCAATGGACCATTGGCAATTTCTGCAGCAATCAAGTCAGTTAACGCAAATTTTGATAAAAGCATCAATGGATATGATATAGAAATTTCTGAGTTTGCAAAGTGTTTTGGAAGCAAAGACTTTAAAGAAGGAACAACGGCTTTTCTAGAAAAGCGAAAGGCAAATTTTTTAGGCGAATAACATTTAAAAAACAAAAAACCCTATAACATTTGCTATAGGGTTAATATATTTTTTAAGTTTAAAACTTAATCCGCAAGAACGATAATTTTATTGGCATTCATTTCAATTGTTCCAGAGTTGATAGCAAGCCAGAATCCTTTATCTTTTTGCTCAAACTTAGAAACATTTTCTTTATCAATACTAATGTTACCACTTATTTTCACAAACCCTTCTTTCAAAATAGAAACAATAGGTGCATGATTGTTTAGCATTTCAAAATCTCCATTTACACCTGGAACGGAAACGCTATCAACTTCGCCTTTAAAAAGGGTTGTTTCTGGGGATACAATTTCTAAATACATAACTATTAAACTTAAGCTTCAGCTAACATTTTTTCTCCTGCCTCGATAGCCTCTTCAATGGTTCCTTTAAGGTTGAATGCTGCTTCTGGCAAGTGGTCCAATTCACCATCCATAATCATATTGAATCCTTTGATGGTTTCTTTAATGTCTACAAGTACACCAGGAATTCCTGTAAATTGCTCAGCAACATGGAACGGTTGAGATAAGAAACGTTGTACACGACGTGCACGTCCAACGGCCAACTTATCTTCTTCTGAAAGCTCTTCCATCCCAAGAATTGCAATAATGTCTTGTAGTTCTTTGTAGCGTTGTAATAACTCTTTTACACGTTGTGCACAATCGTAATGCTCTGCACCAAGAATATCTGCAGTCAAAATTCTAGAGGTTGAATCTAGAGGATCCACGGCTGGGTAAATACCAAGTTCTGCAATTTTACGTGACAATACCGTTGTTGCATCCAAGTGTGCAAATGTCGTTGCTGGTGCTGGATCCGTAAGGTCATCTGCAGGGACATACACCGCTTGTACTGAAGTAATCGATCCTTTCTTTGTTGATGTAATACGTTCTTGCATTGCTCCCATTTCTGTGGCCAATGTTGGTTGGTATCCTACTGCTGATGGCATACGTCCTAGAAGTGCCGATACCTCAGAACCTGCTTGTGTAAATCGGAAAATATTATCGACGAAGAATAATACATCTTTTCCTTGACCGTCGCCAGCACCATCTCGGAAATATTCTGCAATGGTAAGTCCAGAAAGTGCAACTCGAGCACGTGCTCCAGGTGGCTCATTCATTTGTCCAAAAACAAAAGTGGCTTTGGATTCTTTCATAGCCGACTTGTCTACTTTCTTAAGATCCCATCCTCCGTCTTCCATAGAGTGCATAAAATCTTCTCCATATTTTATAATTCCTGATTCCAACATTTCACGAAGTAAATCATTTCCTTCACGAGTACGTTCTCCAACACCTGCAAATACTGAAAGGCCACCGTGTCCTTTAGCGATATTGTTAATTAACTCCTGAATCAATACTGTTTTACCTACACCTGCACCTCCAAAGAGTCCAATTTTTCCACCTTTAGCATAAGGCTCAATAAGATCTATAACCTTGATTCCTGTAAAAAGAACTTCGGTTGACGTTGAAAGATCTTCAAATTTTGGTGCTTCCCTGTGGATTGGCAATCCGTCTTTTCCAGCTTTTGGCAAGTTTCCTAGACCATCAATAGCATCTCCAATAACATTAAAAAGACGCCCGTATACATCATCTCCGATAGGCACTTGAATCGGTGCGCCAGTAGCATTGACTTCTGTTCCACGACTTAATCCATCTGATGAGTCCATGGCAATGGTACGTACAGAATTCTCGCCAATATGAGATTGAACTTCGAGTACGAGTGTTGAACCGTCTGGACGATTGATTTCTAGAGAATCATAAATTTTTGGAAGATCTGCACCAGAATCAAATTCTACATCAATAACTGGGCCTACAATTTGAGAAACTTTACCTGTACCTTTTGACATTACTTCTATGAGTTTAATTTTTAGCTAAAATTATGTTTAAAAAACTATTAGTTTTTGCGCTGCAAAGATAATTAATATAATTAAAAAACCCAGAGCAAATGTCTGGGTTTTTTTTAATTTTATAATTGCCTTCTACTATTGTAAAAGTGGGCTATAGTTTGTAGGGTAATCCCCTGCTTTAGCAAGGCTACCAGAAGCTACAAAATTTGACCCATAATGCATGTCAATAGCATTTAAAAATGAATTGGCCATATAGGCATACCCTCTAGCCGTTAAATGAACCCCATCTAAGCTGACTAGGCCACCAAATACCAAGCTTGTATTCATTTGATAATCATCAAACATAATACCTGTCGAAGAGGCTTGTGCAAGGATAGATTGCAAATCAACATAAGCAATTCCAAAACTATTTGCTGCAGCTTGTACACTAGCATTCATTGTATCTGTAGCTGCAATGATTTCAGCAACTTCTGTTTCAGTAACAATCCATTTATCTACCATAGGCAATGTAACGCCAACAGCAGATAATTGACCAGCCAATGTTTCCGAAATTCCTTGAGACATTAAAAACGCAGCATTGTCGTCATCAACTTCTGAGATTTCCGATGCTGCAGGTAAAACAACAAGGTCATTTTCTGTAGCAGGCCTGGATTGACCATAGGTGCTTCCTAGTAAACCTGCAACTAATGGCGCAGCCGCTGCTGGTAAGCCAAATTGAGCAATGAATGCTGGGAAGTCTGGATTAGCCGCTAAAACTCCTGTAATTTGTGCTGATAAATCTGTTAATTCTTCATCTTTAATGACTAAGGGATTTGACGCATCTGTAACAAATACAATATTTCTTTCAGATAAATCTAGTCCTGGCGTAGTAGCTTCTAAGTATGTATAAACTCCATTTATAGCCCCATAAATTTGGTTTAACAGAGGGATTTGCGCTGCTAAATCGGGATTAGATGGGTCTAAAGGATTGTGAGGAACCGTCGTAAAGTATGGTAAATCCGTCACATGTGGTGTTCCAGAAACCACACCTTTTGCATCATTTGCAGTTAATGCTGTCAAGGCACCGTTTAAAGCGGTCTCAAATGTTGTTATTGGTGTGATGGCATCTGTTGTTTGATCTGCACCTCCTGTAGCATAGCCTAAAACATCATTTCCACCGAATAATGAAAGCGTAAAGAAACTTGGATTTTGAGCCGCTGCCAATTCAATAATAGAAGCATCAGGCGTCGATCCTGTTAAACGTGTCGCATATGGATTAGCCAACCCAGCACCCACATTACCAAGGTTCCCATATCCAGAAGTTACAAAGTGAAAACTACGTGCACCAGGCACCCCTAGATTATTAAATGGACCAGTGGGGGGGGTTAAAATATCTGTTTGAACCGTTACTGGCCCAACAACTGATTCTAATGGAACTGGTCCAGCACCACCAAAAACAAGTCTTGGACCAACAATTCGTGTTCCCCCAAGAGCTAAACCACCAAAATTGTCATCCATTGTTGGCTGCTTGAATTCTCCACCACCAACTTTAGCAAATTCCATGGACATGATATTTGGCCAAGAATTATTTTGACTTGCTAAGAAAACAGTTCCATCTGATACTCCTGCGGAAAATGAAGGCCCTACAGCAATATAATTAGAAAAGTCTAATCCAGTGCCTTCAATTGATAATGTCGGAAGAGCTTCTGGCGTGGAAACGCCGTTATCTTCTAATACATCTTCTACTTCGTTACAAGAGTTTAATCCAATAAGAAGAAATGAGAAAAATATATATTTTAAGTTTTTCATTGTATTAATTTTATAAGTTATTAATTGTCCATCCTATGTAGTACATTGATCCAATAAATCCTGTACCAAACGCCGTAAAGTATTCATCACCTAAAAGATTTGTTGCTCCTGCTTTAAATGTAGATTTAAAGCTTGGCACTTTTAAGCTTACCTGTGCATCAAGCACATGATATTCTGGTACGATTCCGTTTCCAAATGTTGCTTCCCAGTAAAAATCATCGCTGTAGCGGTAAGCAATATTAAACCCAAGGTTTTTAACAACTTCTGTATTACCAAAAGAAGCTTTAATCTTATGTTCTGGTGTGTTGAAGTTTGTTGTAAAATCAGGATAGGTATCACGGTCAAAATCTAATTTAGCATAAGTATAACTACCTCCTAAATCATAATTTCCAAAAACTTTGGTTGAAACACCTAAAGATGCACCATACGATTTAACAGGCGCTTTAGAATTAGTGTAGGTGCTATACGCTTGGTAGTCACCGCTAGCAATTGCTAACTGAGAAAGAGTAAGTCCACTAGAAACTACTGTGTTATCAGAAACATTTCCATAAAATGGAGCCAAAACAACTTCCTGAGAAATAAAGTCTTCATAAGTGTTGTGGTATGCACTGAAATCGATAATGGTTTTTCCAAATTTACCACGGTAACCCACTTCAATAGATGTTACTTGCTCTGGTTTTACCACATTTGGATTTCCTATTTGCAAGGCATTAGGATTACTAGTTGCTCCAAAGGCTTCAACTGATGAAAGGGTGTATGAGTTATTATACGCCGCAGCACCTGTTTGTGTGATTGATGAACCTTGACCGAGCGCTTGACCTGTCGCAGAAACATCATAATCTCTCGTCCAACGGTCTAGGTTTGATGGCGCAGAACCTACCAAAATAGCACGTCCAGCATCTAATCCAATAAATAAATCTTGTGTGGTTGGGTTTCTAAACCCAGTCTGAACAGATGCTCTAATGTTATGATCCCTATTGATGGTCAAACCAGCAGATAAACGTGGCGAAAAGAAGCCATCAAAAAATTCGGACTTGTCATAACGTACAGACCCCGTCAATTTTAACTCTAATTCAGATGATAGCTCTAATTCTTTTTGTACTTGAGTATACACCCCATATTCTGAGTAGTCAATAGCACCATCGTAGTCCGTGTAAATTGTTCCAGAAGAATTTAAACTGTATTGTCTATAGGACCCACCAACTTGGATATCTGCAATATCTAACAGATCACTAAAGTTATAATTAAAATCTCCATGATAATACTTAGATTCGTCTTGAAATTTAGAACCTGTAGATAAATCAGGATCATTTACACTTCTATTATATGCAGCTTCATATTCTGGAGTTCCAGGCATAAACATCCCTGTATCAGCAACAGCTCTTGCAGCAGCATGCGCTTGGGCGTTTGTTGCACCTCCTAGTGATTGTTGGACATAAGTTCCGGCGTATTCTCCAAACCAAGTATTGTCATCTTTCCATGCTCTGTTGATGTTAATTCCTGTAAAGACCATATCGTAGGAGTCTCCAGCATTATCACTTACAACATATCCACGGACAAAGAAATTATCATTACGCAATTCTAGTTTATGTTGTTGTTGGAAGAAGTTTTTAATGTTGTAACGGTTTGTTCCTTGATAAATGGTATTACCAGTTCCTACTTTTCCTACGTAAGATATTTCAAAATCATTTTCAAATGGGCGGTAGTATAATCCCCAATCTGCTTTGATGCTTTCTGCATTATAGTTTGTAAGGTGTCTTTCATTATATCCTGTTCTACTGACATCTACACTAGGAAGAAGTGCACTTGCTCCTGCGGGTAAAATAGGTTGTCCTGTGACAGGATCAATAGTGTTTTCTAAAATTTCACCTACGCCTTTGATATTTGTGGAAACCTCATCTCCGTAGACATTAATTCCGTTGTAGTTTGGATTAGTAGCACGAGTACCACCAATCATGTCACTATCAACTTCACTTGTAGCTGCCCAATCCGTTCCTTTTAAGTAACCAAAGTTAACCTTAGCCGCAAATTTTTCACTAAACTTATGTGCCATTCTAATACCAAGGTCTGTGTAGGCATTGTCGCCAGCAGCTTCCTGAGAAGTCATACCGCGTTTAAGATTTACACTTATACCTTCATGGTCAAAAGGGTTTTTACTTCGCATAAATAAAATACCATTAAAGGCATTTGCTCCGTAAAGTGCTGAAGATGCCCCTGGAAGCAATTCTACACTTTGTACATCTGTCTCAATCATACCCACTAAGTTCCCAATAGGGAAGTTAAGTGCTGGTGTTGAGTTGTCCATCCCATCTACCAACTGCATAAAGCGTGTGTTTGCAAATGTAGCAAAACCTCTAGTGTTTACAGATTGAAACGTTAAACTGTTAGTATTCACATCAACACCTTTAAGGTTTTCAAGTCCTCCATAGAAGTCAGCTGATGCTGTATTTTTGATTTCTTTAATCCCGAAACGTTCTACGGTTACTGGAGATTCAAAAATTCGCTCTGGAGTTCTTGAAGCAGAAATCACAACTTCGTCTAAAACACTACCTTCTACTAAAGCAACTGTAATGTCTTGATTGTTAGAGGTAATCTCTTGTGTTGAAGTTTCAAAACCAATACTACTCACTTGAATTGTGAATGGTGGATTTTGACTTACTTTAAGTGTGAATTTTCCATCAAAATCTGAAATGGCTCCAGATGATGTGCCTACAACAATAATATTTGCTCCAGGAAGTGGCAATCCACTTTCGTCATTGACAGTTCCTGTTACGGTTGTCTGAGCAAAAGATAGCACACTAAACAGTAAGGTAAAAATTTTAAAAAATGTTTTCATTTGTAATAATTTTTGGTTTGCTGAGTTTTGTTTATTTAATAATAAATAAATATATACAATAAATTTAATATTTCATATTTTTATGTATGATTAAGTGCTAATAATAACATTAGTTGCAATTATTTTGAACAATTTTTTCTGATTTAGCAATTTGATAAAGAAATCCTGGTGTAGTTTTTTTACTATTCTACCGTGAGGGAATAATCTTGTGGGTTGGAAATTGTAACCCTATAAATTTTTAATTATTATAATTATTAATTATTGATAATGTTTGTTTTATCCAATCACTATTAACATTTAAATAATGTTCTGGTTTTATACCTACATTTTGATATTCTAAATATTGACTAAAATCCATATCGGTAAGATGAATATTGAATCGTTTTGAAGGAGATGTTTTTGAATTCGAGGTATTCCATCCAAATGAAAGTGAACCATTGGTGTCATCTCCCAATACAACAACCTCATTTGTTTTTTTAAGTTTAAGAAGAAATTGTTCTGAATTACTTCTTGTTAAAAAATTTACTAAAACAAATATTTTTCCCTTATGATTTTTTGAGTATCGTTTCAATAGTTTCAAGTATTTTTTTGAGTTTTTTTCACAACCCCCACTATTGTTCCTTAAATCAACTATTAAGTAATCTTTATTAACCTTGTTTTTAATTGAATATGAAAAATCGAAAGAATTGGTTAAAATATTATTTGAACAACTAAAACTACTTAATCTTAAATACTGTGTTTCGGAGTTTAAATCAGAAAACTCATATTTTTGAGAATTTTTCTTTATATCGTAATGATTATCATAGTTCTTTGTTTTAGACCACTTTGTAAATAAAAATCTACCATTATTTATTTTGTCTCTATAAAACAAAAGTTTTTTATCATTAAACCCACCGGTTAATATTTGGAAATAACCATCTTTTTCTACCAGTTTTAAAATCTGTTCTCCCTTTTTCCAAAGTGGTATTTTTGATTTGGTCACAACTCCCTTGTAATCATTTTCTACATCATCTTTGTATATGATTATTTCTATTACATCTTTAATAGAATATTTTCCTTGAACACTTTCTTTAGGTTGGAGTTTAAGTTTTTTCTTTAAAGAATCTAAATCAATCGATTTTTTAGGGAAAATGTTAAACTCCTTTAGACTACTAATTGAGTCCAAGTAGAAGGGTTCTTTAATTCTTTTTTTATCAAAAGAAATCGTATTCCCATAAATTTCAGAGTGATTATCATTTAATGGTTCAAGAACTTTATTCATAAAATAAAAACACTCATAAGTTGATACTTGATTTGAATCAACATCATTTAATACACTATTGAAACTTTTTTTAAAACTTAACTTATCCTCTTTGTCTAAAGTTTTATAAGAAGGAGTTGATTTTATTTCAGTATTTAAAAAAACTAAATCTTCATAACAATCACATTTAAGTTCTTGAGAAAAAATCTGATTGAGAGAAACCAAAACTATTAATAAATTCTTGAGATAAACCATTATAAACAAAAATACAATTACTTAATTACATATATTTCAGGTTGAGAGACCTGTACTATATCTTCTCTATTAACCCTTTCTTCTCTAATCTTACCTTTTTTGTACATAGAATGTACTTTTGAGTTGGAAAAATCCGTATTTCGGGGAGTTTTCAAACCTTCATCATTGAATATTTTAGATATTTTTCTATAACCAATAGGGGTTACATTATTCTCTTTATATTCACAAATTCGATTGAATAAATACTGTTGGTAATCACTATAATTTGATTCCCAAAGTTTGGTGGTAGTAATTGATATTGAGAACTTTACGATTAGGTTGTAGGGGTTACAACTTTGAACACATAACCTTACTCTACTGTGATGGATTATTCTTACTAGTCGGTTATCCTTACCCCTTCCAACAATTGATTTGTTTTTACTTATAAAAATTATTATGTATACTGTGAATTAATCAAAAAATAAAGTATTAAGATGTATTATAAAACTGTTGGTTTTTATGTTACTCTGTGTTACTCGATTTTGGATACGACATAATTTTGTAAATTATGGTTATAAAAAAATGAATGATGAAAACTCAAATTTTACATTTAGTAAAAATTAACAATTCTGATATTTATGATAATATCATTCCTAATACTATGATTCTAATCAAATCGGATTATGATGAAATGAAATTTATTGTTTCATCTAGTTTTCAAAAAGAAGAAATTCATAGTGAAGATATTTTTGATACTATTAATAATCAATTTTTAGATAAATTTTCTAATGAAAATGATATTTCCCCAAAACTATATATATCATTAATTAGATCAATAATAGATGAAGATGAGGATGGAATGTATAATTGGATTGAAGAAAATGGAGGAGAAGTAAGTTTTATATATCCAAATCAAGGACAAAATCATTTAGGAGACACTGATTTTGAGGATAACTACGACTGTATTGGTATAATATGTTTTGACATAGATGATAACAATATTAAAATTGAAGAAGACATGAACTACGATATTGAAATGGAAAAAGTTATTTTATATCAAGATGATTGGTAGGGATTATAACACACTTTAATTTCTTCTCTTATCTAAAATTAGTATAACCTACTGATTAATATATAATTATATGATGTTATTAAAAATAGGTAGGGATACAAACCACCTAAAAAATTACTCCATGGAAATCAAGGAGTTATAAATCCTGAAGTGGTTCCGGTCTGGACGGGACTCGAACCCAATCGTAACTACCTGTTAATCGAACCATTAAAATCAAACTTTAAACACCTTGTGTTCTAAACAAACCCTTTGTGTTTAACGATATATAGAGGTGTGTTCTAAAACAGTTTTAAGAATAAATAAAATAATTTGAAAAAAGATTACAATTTTCCTTTACATTAGAGTTATTATGTAATCCAAGATGAATAATAATTTTTAAAATCTTAAACAATGAGAATATATCTAAAATTAATTTTTGAAGAAAAACAAGAATATGTCTTTAATGGTTTCGTAAACAATTCTAAAGTTGAGAATTTAAATTCTACTATTTCGGAATTGAGTGAAATTTCAAATATTTTATCTACTCCAGGTTACGAGACCGTTAATATGAGAAAAAAATTAAAAGATGGATTAAAATATCCTTTTAACGAGTTTTATTTTAAAATTGGGTTTAAAAACAATTCAAGTGGTTCTAATTGGAATATTAGTACTGGTGTACATGATGTTCAAATAAGTGATAATTTTAAATTAGAACTAAATGAATCAAAAATATATTTTTCTGGGGAATTAATTTTGAAATGTAGTGTGAAAGATGATTGTTTTAATGATCTTTTATTAAACATCAACAATGTTTTTATTGACGAATGTTCAATAAAAAAAATCAACAGTGAGTCTTATAATGACTATAAATCTTTTCGATTTACTTATACAGGAGACTGGAATGAAGATCAAGAAATCACAAAAGATATAATTGAAAACTCTAATAAATCTTCAAGAAAAATAATCATTGAACACTCGAAGAGTTTGAGAAAATCTTGGTTATAAACTAGTCTTATATCAAGTTTTAAAGGTGTTTTACGATTTTACAAGTGATATAATTTTGTGAGTTAGGTTATAACATCAAATGTTTTTTGGATATATTTCTCCATCCTGATTGATTTTTATACTTCACAAAAAATATCTTTAAATCACTTTGATTGGGGTAATCCACAAAGTATATCTTCTTATCAGATTGATTTTGATAATCAACAAAATACCACAATCCCTTATTTCCATCAACTTGGTTTGGATAATCTACTTTAAACACTTTTAAATCAGATTGATTTTCATAATCAACTACATAAACTTTTACATCAGATTGGTTAGAATACTTAACAGAGTAAACCTTCTGAGAGTATGATGTAACAGGTACAAGAAATAAAAGAAATAATATTTTTTTCATGTGGTTAAAGGATTGTCATAAGAATTGATATTTAATCTTTCACAAGATGAAATTAAAATTCAACTCTGTAATGTTTATATGTAAGAGTGTGAAACGATAACACTCTTTGTGAAGATATTATGGAACAAATAGACGAATACAAATCCTAAGTTAAATCCTAATTGGTTTTATAACACTTCAATAACCGGTTGGGAAACCTCAACGATATCTTCACGATTGATTCGTTCTTCTCTAATCTTTCCTTTCTTATAAATGGAGTGAACAAGATGATTATGTTACATCAGTAGAAAAATATTCTGAATTATGATTCAATTTTGATGGTAATGATCACTCTAAAATTTCAATTACTTAGTTTGAATTTATTTTAGAGGGGGTTTTTAAGTTGTTGAAAAATTAAAATTGTGTTTTTTGATATATTATTCCCAATATTTATCACCAGGGTGTTCGTCAAGTAGTTCAACACCGTTCTTATTTGACTTTATTATTTCTTCTAATTCTTGAATCATTTCTTTCTTCGAACCATCGTTTGATTCACAATCAATTTCAAAAACATAATCACCACTTTCGATTGTAATATAATTTCTGTTTATATCCTCTTTGATAATTAGATAGTTTGGGGTTTTGTAACCCAAGTCTTCTAAGGAATAGGGTTTTACAATGATATCATGATACTTGTTTAAAAATTTATTTTGTTGATGATCTTCATCACCTTCAATAATAGAAATGTTTTGTTTAAATTCTAATCCTGAATGTTGAAACATAGTTGATAGTTGAAGAAAAGGTTCAAATTCGTCATCATACTCCTTTGAAGTGTTCCTTTGTTCTAGGGATAAAAAAATTGAAAAATTATGTTTGTCGTTTTTTAACCCTATTGACCAAATTTGAAAAAATCCATCAAAATAATCTCCTTCAAGTGTTACTTCCATTTTTTATTTTTGATATCAAATATAATGAAATCTAAGAAGAATAACTAGAAATTATAACACACTTTAATTTCTCTACTATTCAACTTTCTCCATCAGACCAACACTAATAACCTTGGGAGGAGTTATTTTCTTTAGTCTATCCTCTAGTTTCATCATCTTAGATTCAAACCCCCATACTTGTTGAGAAGTAAACTTATCTGTCCTCTGAGGAGTAAAGTCAGAGTGATTCAACATATCACTAATTTCTTTGTAGATGTAACCTTGTTCTCTCTTCTCTTTGATGAACTCGTATTTATCCTTTTGGGATTGGGAAAGAGGTATCACCCATAACTTGGGAGAAGTAATTTCAACAACAACATTTAGGTAGTGATTTGGAGTTAAGAAATACCCCCTATCATAACTACTCCACCGTGAAAAACATATTACAGGTGGGTACACTCCCTACCTGACTTTCAATGTTCTAATCCAATCAAACATTTTCTCAGTACATCAATACAAACGTGAATATCCCGAGAGATGTGGAGTTAGGGAAAAAGTTTGGAAACTCCACAAAGAAGGTTGGGGATATACTAAAATTCACCGTTACCTGAAAAACAATGGATTTGAGATAGGTAATAGTAGAACTACAGTAGATTCTATGATTAAGAAGATGAAAAAGAGGGAATTCATCACCAAAAGAGAGTTCTCTCTCAGAAAGTATGTAGATTTCAAAATCAAGTTCTTTAGAAGGTAATCTCAATTTTGATAATACAAACAAATTTCTTATAATTGAAATATTAAAAATAGATACTATGAAGTTTACAGTTAAATGGGAAGTTCATTATTACGACCAGGATATAAAACTATATTGTGATATTGACCAGGATGAAGATCATGTTAAGACACTTGACGATATTTTTAAATTCTTAGATGAAGGTTTAGAAGAACCTGACACTTTTACACCCGAAATGGAAGTAGAATTTCATGATGGTGATTTTAATATTGAATATGTTGTAATTTATGATGAGGACGGAAAAGTACTTTTTAAAGACCCTGATTACATCGAATAACAAAATCTCTGAAAATCTTGGTAAATGGTAAAACCTACCACAAATTACTCCACCGTCACAGATTTCGCTAAGTTTCTAGGCTGATCAACGTTTTTGTTTAACAAAACTGCAATGTAATAAGACAGTAGTTGCAATGGAATCGTTGTTAGAAGTGGTGATAACAGCTCCGAAGTTTCAGGAATTTCGATAACATGGTCGGCTATGGCTTTTACTTCTGTATCGCCTTTAGTTACAATACCAATAATCTTTCCTTTTCTAGATTTAATTTCTTGAATGTTACTTACAATTTTTTCGTAATGCCCATATTTTGTAGCAATCACTACGATTGGCATGTTTTCGTCAATTAATGCAATCGGGCCATGTTTCATTTCTGCAGCAGGATAACCTTCGGCATGAATGTATGAGATTTCTTTTAGTTTAAGAGCACCTTCTAAAGCCACTGGAAAATTGAACCCTCGGCCTAAGTATAAAAAGTTTGATACGTCTTTATAAATATCCGCAATTTGTTTACTTAATGTGTCAGATTTTAAGACTTCTTCAACTTTTTCTGGAATCGTTTCGAGTTCTATCAAATAGCGCTTGAAATCAGAGTTTGATATTGATCCTTTTGCTTTTGCAAGCCTTAGGGCAATTAGCGAAAGCAGAGTGATTTGAGTTGTAAATGCTTTGGTTGATGCAACACCAATTTCTGGTCCTGCGTGGGTATATGCTCCTGCGTGTGTTTCTCTTGAAATTGAGGATCCTACCACATTACAAACTCCAAAAACAAATGCGCCTTTTTCTTTTGCCAACTTTATAGCTGCAAGCGTATCAGCTGTTTCTCCAGATTGAGATATAGCAATAACAATATCTTTGTTAGAAATCACAGGGTTTCTGTATCGGAATTCTGAAGCATATTCAACTTCAACAGGGATGCGTGCTAAATTTTCAAAAACATATTCGGCAACCAATCCTGCATGCCAAGAAGTACCGCAAGCAACAATAGTGATTTTTTGAGCATTAAGAAATTTCTCTAAGTTGTCCTCTATGCCAGCCATCTTAATAATGCCTTTATTGACATTCAATCGCCCTCTGTAGGTGTCTTTTATCGCACTAGGTTGTTCAAAAATTTCTTTAAGCATAAAATGCTCATATCCTCCCTTTTCTATTTGCTCAATATTAAGTTTAAGGGTCTGGATATATGGATCAACAAGTTTGTCGTCCTTTATTTTTCGAATTTTAGTATCTTTATGTATACGAATAATAGCCATTTCTTCGTCTTCTAAATAAATAGCATTGTTTGTATATTCAATAAATGGTGAGGCGTCACTAGCAATAAAAAATTCCCCATCACCTACGCCAACAGCTAGCGGACTTCCTAGCCGTGCAGCTACAATTTCGTTTGGCTTTTTGACATCAAAAACAGCAATAGCATAGGCGCCAACAACCTGATTTAGAGCTATTTGAACTGCTTTTCCAAGTTTATAATTTCCATTTTTTTGAACATCTTCAATGAGATTTACTAAGACTTCAGTATCAGTATCCGATTGAAATGTATATCCTCTATTGGACAACTCTTTTTTAATGGACGCATAATTTTCAATGATTCCATTGTGTATAATAACGAGATCCCCTGAATTTGAATAATGTGGGTGTGAGTTAATATCATTTGGCACACCATGTGTTGCCCAGCGTGTGTGTCCAATGCCAATATTCCCAACCGTATTGTGGTCAGAATTTATTTTATCTTGAAGGTCACTTACTTTTCCTTTGGTTTTTGTTACGTTGATGTCTTTTCCATCAAAAAGTGCTATTCCTGCACTATCATAACCTCTATACTCTAGGCGTTGAAGACCCTTTATGATAATGGAGTGAGCATCTCTGTGACCAATATATCCTACAATTCCACACATATATTTAGTTGGTTGGTTCGGTATAATACACCTTAAGCTTCACTTTTTTATGTTCATCACTGGAATTACTACCATGCACTACAACACTCTTTGGGGAAAGAATATTCCCAGATGGGATGCCCTTAACATCTTGGTCATATTGCTGAAGTTCTTTCATATCTACAGCACCTACATTAGAGGATACCAAAAGCCCAAGTTTTACATTTGTAGAATCTTTAGTTACAATGTTATTAAGATGGCCCGTAAGACGAACTTTATATTTTTTGTGTTCAACGCCTTGTTCATCAGTTTCAGAACTTACAGGAACAAGATGTGTGTATTTTGAATCAGATGTTGCCGTGTTAACCGTATTGTCTAAATAATAATCCACAAGAGGAACATTATTGTTCAAATCATATACAAATATACGGTTTGGATGATCTGCATCTGTACCTGTGATTGATTCATCAATGTAAAATTCTAAATAAGCTTCATTGATTAATCTCTTAATTGTGGTCTCTTCTCCATCATTTTCTCTAAAGTCTGTGATAAAATCATCAAAATCATTTCCATCTTCATCTTCTGAAAATAGTTCTACAACAGCCATCGATCCTTCGCCGCCTTTCAAATACAAGTGTTCATCGCCGTCTTGTTCATTGGCGTTTGCAATAGATTGAAGTATGTTAGCATCAAAGGTATTTTCATAAATGCTAATGCGGTTGCCGTTAAATCCCATATCGTAGGTGCTGTTTCTAGTTGTTACTCCACCATCAGATCCAGTGTTATCATATTTATAATGTAATTTTAAATGTGCATTGTTAGATACAAAATTTAATTGAATTAGGTTGCCATTATTTGGATCTACAGCCTCTACTTTGAAGTATAACCCTCGAAAGTGATTATAAAAATTATTACTATTTGATAGCTCATCGCTATCTTCTCTTTCAAGAATCAATTCTTCCCAAAAATTGTTAGGTAATGAGGCTATTTCATCAAGCTTAATACGAAGACTTGGGGTCAACGTTGCTGATGTTTCCATTTCTCCCTCATCATTTTCTTCTGTTAGTACAATTTCTTCATTACTTGGAAAGAATTCAGTCGTGGTATAAAGTAGTTCCCCTTCCATATCCGAAGTATTGAGTTGTTCTGTGCTAGAAAGACTCCCGTCCGAAAAATAGCGTTGACTTTCGTCTAAGTCGCTATTGGGATCAAAATCACGTAATAGAAAATTATTTTTAAAAATAGATAGCTTGACAGGGTGCTCGCCATAAAGCGAATCTATGGTATAGATGTCGTCAGATTTTTTAACGGAATAAGGAATTGTCAAAACGACAGAATCTAGAACAGGGTTGTCGCCAAAGCTTACATTATAATTTTTTGGTGTAAGTTGCGCCAGAAAATGAACAGATGTTGACCCAAATAAAGGATCATTGTAATACCCTAAAAAGTTTTTTGGAAGGCCATTTGATTGAAACGGTGCAATACGTTTATTGTAAGTTTTTGTTGGATAAACTTGGTATTTTATTTCGATATTTGGGTCACCAACAATTCCAGAACCTATCTCAGAAAATTCTTTTTCGCAAGCAAAGAAAAGAGATGTTACTAAACCCAGGGTGAATAATTTTGATAAATTATGCTTCATTTGTTTCATAAAATATTGGGATATTGGGACTAACTTAAAATTTTAGTTGTATAAAAATCGGTGTATGCTTCTGTAAATTCTTCAGGGTACTGGTACTCCAAAACAGGCTTTTCAAAGCCATCAATATATGTTTCTAGTTCTTTAGGAAGATCCTTCGAACCTTTGATAAGTCCATCAGAAAAATCAATAGCAGTTTTCATTAGGTTGATAAAATTTGGGGGATTTAAATTTTCAAGGTGATTGTCTTCAATTTCATCAAACTTAATCTTGTTAATTAATTCATTATTAAGTTCTTCATCAAAGCTTTGCTCGTATATAGAAGTTACAATTTTGCTTTCACTAAAAAGGGGTTCATCTTTGTAATATTCTTTCAAATATATGGGTAATAATGATGCCATCCATCCATGAACATGTATGATATCTGGTGCCCAATTGAGTTTTTTCACGGTTTCAATGACACCCTTTGCGAAGAAAATGGCACGCTCGTCATTGTCTTCAAACAATTTTCCATCTTCATCTGTAAAAGTTGCTTTTCTTTTAAAGTATTCTTCATTGTCAATAAAATAAACTTGAATTCTTTCTTTTGGGATTGATGCAACTTTGATAATAAGTGGCATATCTAAATCATTGACAACTAAATTAATTCCAGACAAACGAATCACCTCATGAAGTTGATGACGGCGTTCATTGATGTTACCATAGCGTGGCATGAATATTCGTATTTGTCCCCCTTGTTTGTTTACCATTCTTGGAGCTTCAAAGGACATAGAAGAAATCTCTGTTTCTGGTAAATAGGGAATTACTTCTGATGATACGTATAATATTCTCTTGTCTTTCATAAATTCTTCTTCTTAGTTATTATCAACAAAAATCATGCAAAAGTACAAAATTTTATGCAGATTAACGCTAATAGCTTAAGTTTGCAAGCCGTTAATTTTCAAAAAATGAAAGTTTTTGCAACAAAACATGCGCTCAATACTATGTTAGCGCCATTTAGAGAAGAACATTTTAGTCTTGGTTTTGTGCCAACTATGGGTGCTTTGCATCAAGGACATTTGTCATTAATACAAAGCGCTTTAAAAGACAATGACTGTGTTGTAGTTAGTATTTTTGTCAATCCAACCCAATTTAATAATGCTTCCGATTTGGATCATTACCCTAGAACTTTAGAAGCAGATTTAGAAAAACTCAAAACATTATCATCATCCAAAATTGTTGTTTATGCTCCTGAACCAAAAGATATTTATGGAGAAACTGTTTCAAAACAATCTTTTAATTTTGATGGCCTAGAACATCAAATGGAAGGAAAATTTAGACCAGGTCATTTTGATGGTGTGGGTACGGTTGTCCAACGTTTATTTGAAATTGTTCAGCCCAATAATGCTTACTTTGGAGAGAAAGATTTTCAGCAATTGGCTATTATCAGAAAATTGGTAGAGCTTACAAAATTTCCAGTAAAAATAGTGGGCTGTCCAATTGCAAGAGAAAAAAATGGTTTAGCAATGAGTTCAAGAAATGTGCGTCTAACAGAAAAAGAACAAGTGCATGTGACCAAAATTTTTAGAACATTGAAAGCTTCTAAAGAAAAATTTGGCACAGAAGATGCCACTAAAATTAAAGAATGGGTTGTTCGACAGTTTGAAAACGATCCAATTTTAACATTAGAATATTTTGAAATATCAAATGAATTGACACTTGAACCAATGGGCCAAAAACAAGACAAAATGAAGTATCGCGCCTTTATAGCAGCCTATGTTCGAGAGGTTCGATTGATTGATAATATCGCATTAAATTAATTACATTTGCAGTATGCTAATACACGTTGTTAAATCAAAAATTCACCGCGTCAAAGTTACTGGCGCTGACTTAAATTATATTGGAAGTATTACTATCGATGAAGATTTGATGGATGCCGCTAATATTGTTCAGGGTGAAAAAATTCAAGTTGTTAATAATAACAATGGCGAACGCTTAGAAACTTATGTTATACCAGGTCCAAGAAAATCTGGAGAAATTACACTTAATGGAGCTGCCGCCCACAAAGTAAATATTGGAGATGTTCTGATTTTAATCACTTATGCAATGATGAGTCAAGAAGAAGCCAAAACATTCAAACCTTCCTTAGTTTTTCCTGATGAAGCTACAAACCTTTTGAAATAATTCTATTGAATACATCCGTTAAGTCCATCCTAAAAACTGTATTACCACTTTTGCTAGGAGGGATTTTGGTATGGTATTCACTTCAAAAAACACCCATTGAAACACTTATAGTATATTTCAAAAATGTCAATTATTTATGGATTGGTTTAGGTGTTTTTCTTGGTATTTTAAGTCATATATCTCGTGCCTATCGTTGGAAGTTTATGATAGAACCCATGGGGTATACCTTGCGTTTTCCAAATAGTTTAATGGCCGTGTTTTCAGCCTATTTGATCAATTATACAATACCTCGCGCAGGTGAGGTCTCTCGGGCTACAATTCTAACAAATTATGAAGGAGTTCCTTTCGAAAAAGGCTTTGGAACTATTGTCGCCGAACGTGTAGCAGATGCTCTTGTAATGTTTTTGATTGTTATTATAACGTTTTTCTTGGAATTTGACTTTATTTACAACTTTCTGTTTGCAGATGTAAACTTTAAAAAGCAATGGTTGTTTTTGATGTTATTTGTCACAATCCTTTTTGGACTTTATGTGTTGTTCAAAAAAGGAGAACATCCACTTATACTCAAATTAAAAGCCTTTTTTATGGGATTTCTGGAGGGCGCTTTAAGCATTTTTAAAATGAAAAAGAAATGGTCATTTATTGCTCACACACTTTTTATTTGGGTAATGTATGTAATGATGTTTTATGTGACCACATTTTCTCTTGATGCAATTTCAAACCTCCCATTTTCGGCAGTTCTAATAGGATTTATTGCAGCAGGGTTTAGTATTGCTCTTACAAACGGAGGCATAGGAGCCTATCCACTAGCTATTTATGCTGCATTTTCAATTTTTGGTGTTGCCGAAGCTCCCAGTCTTGCTTTTGGTTGGATCATGTGGACTTCACAAACTATTATGCTTGTTGTTTTAGGGGGAGTATCTCTAATATTATTGCCTTTTTTTAATAAATTCAACCCAAAGCACTAAGCAAAACAAACTTTTATTTAACTTCTTTTTTTTAACTGATTTCATTAACTTGGCAGTTCAAATTAATGCCAATTTAATGAGACGATTAATCCTTTTTGCAATGTTTTGCACAACATCTTTATTTGCACAAACTCAGTACGAATACATCAAATCAGATCGGCTAGGATCTCGAGAACTAAAGATACAATTGCCAAGAAACTATGAGGAAAACGCTGAAAAGTTTTACCCATTAATATTAGTTTTAGATGGCGATTTTCTCTTTGAAATTGTAGCGGGTAATGTGGATTATACTTCCTATTGGGATGATATGCCAGAAGCGATAGTCGTAGGGGTTAATCAAGATGGGACAAGGTCCGATGATTTGTTTGTTTCCGACGCTACTTTTTTTCCCACCCAAGAGGGGGCAAAATTTTATGAATTTTTAGGTGCAGAGCTAGTACCATTTTTAGAAGAAAATTATCGAGTTGGAGGTTTTAAAGTTGCAGTAGGACATGGTAAATCTGCAAATTTCATTAATTTCTTTAGCTTTCGAAAAGCACCACTATTCCAGGCCTATATCGCTTTAAGCCCAAGCATGTCGCCATATATGGATACAAACCTTACAAAACGATTAAAAGATTTAAAATCTCCTGTTTTTTATTATATGTCAACTGCCAGTGAAGATTTTAGAGAACAACGCAAAGAGATTTCTGAGTTAAACATTAATTTAGAGGCTATTGAATCTGATAATTTATTTTATGAGTTTGATGATTTTGATGGGGCAGATCATTATGGGCTAGTCAATATTTCTTTACCAAAAGCCCTACAACACATCTTTTTAATTTATCAACCAATTTCACGCTCTGAATACAAAAATTATATTCTCACATTGGAAACATCTCCAGTAGATTATTTAATCGAAAAATATGAAAAAATAAAAACCCTTTTTGGTATTGAAAAGCAAATCCTTCTCAATGATTTTCGAGCCATAGCTACTGCCATTAATAAAAATGAACGTTTTGAATATTTTAAGGATTTAGGAAAATTGGCACGCGACTCTTATCCAGAATCCCTTTTACACAATTATTACATGGGGCGCTTCTATGAAGCTACAGGGAATCCAAAAAAAGCCATGAAAACCTATCGAGAAGCCTATATTTATCAAGAAATTGATGGCATTACAAAAGACGATTTATTGGAGAGAGCCGATCGAATACAAGCAGAATTTGGGTACTAATGGCAAAGGTAAAAACAACATTTTTTTGTCAGAATTGTGGCGCTCAATATGCGAAATGGCAGGGGCAATGTACGTCCTGTAAATCGTGGAATTCAATTGTTGAGGAAGTTGTACAAAAACCAAATAAAAGTGACTGGAAATCTTCGACTTCTCTTTCTAAGGAACGCGTGTCAAAACCATTAAAAATTTCTGAAATTGATACGAGTAAAACACCAAGACTAAACACCACAGACAATGAACTCAATAGAGTTTTAGGCGGAGGAATTGTTCCTGGGTCGTTGATACTACTGGGAGGAGAGCCAGGTATTGGGAAAAGCACACTTATGCTTCAGCTATCATTAAAATTACCTTATAAGACTTTATATGTTTCTGGAGAAGAAAGTCAGAAACAAATCAAACTCCGCGCAGAACGTATTCATCCAAATGGCGAACAATGCTATATTTTAACTGAAACCAAAACCCAACATATTTTTAAGCAAATTGAAAGTCTAGAGCCAGATATTTTAGTCATAGATTCTATTCAAACACTACAAAGCGAGTTTATAGAAGCATCAGCCGGTAGTGTTTCTCAAATAAAACAATGCACTTCTGAATTGATGAAATTTGCTAAAGAAACCGCCACACCAGTTATTCTCATTGGTCATATTACAAAAGATGGAAGTATTGCTGGGCCAAAAATTTTAGAGCATATGGTGGATACCGTTTTACAATTTGAAGGCGATAGAAATCATGTCTTTAGAATATTACGAGCACACAAAAACCGTTTTGGATCTACACACGAGTTAGGAATTTATGAAATGCAAGGGAGCGGGCTTAGGGAAGTTCAAAACCCTTCGGAGATTTTAATTTCTAAGAAAGATAGTTCACTTTCTGGCAATGCTATTGCAGTTACATTAGAAGGGATGCGGCCACTCTTAGTTGAGGTGCAAGCCTTGGTGAGTTCTGCAGTTTATGGAACGCCTCAACGAAGTGCAACAGGATTTAATGCCAAACGCCTTAATATGTTGTTGGCAGTATTGGAAAAACGAGCAGGTTTTCGACTTGGCGCAAAAGATGTTTTTCTAAACATTACGGGTGGAATTACTGTTGATGATCCCGCTATAGACTTGGCTGTTGTTGCCGCAATTCTGTCCTCAAATAATGACGATGCGATAACAGAAAATTTTTGTTTTGCAGCAGAAGTAGGTTTATCAGGCGAAATACGTCCTGTGCAACGTGTAGACCAGCGCATTATGGAGGCCGAAAAGCTTGGTTTTGAGACCATTTTTATTGCAAAGCACAACAAGTTTAGTCTAAAATCGACAAAAATTCAAATTCAATTGTTGTCAAAAATAGAAGATTTGTTGAATTTTATCTAACAAATTTTCCCGAATATTACGTCAGATGGCCGTTTATTACGTCAAATGGCCGTTTGTTACATGACACTATTAAAATTCATTTTTTAGTAGTTAATTGCAATCTATTAAGTAAAAGTTTTATGCCTCTAAAATTTTACGTCTACTTTTCGACTATTCTATTTTCATCAGGATTATACTCTCAGGTTGGAATAGGAACACCACAACCTAATCCTTCTTCACAATTGGAAGTTGTTGCTACAGACCGAGGAGTTTTACTTCCACAAGTTCCATTGACAAGTTCTACAGATACACAAACGATTATCAATGGCAATATAGAAAGTTTACTAGTTTATAATACCTCTACTGTTTTAGATATTACGCCAGGATATTATTATTGGGATGGTGCAAAATGGAATCGTCTTGGAAATGAACAAGAAATTTTTACTAGAGCCAGTGATCCTTTTGACAAAAATGTTACTTTCGACAACAATGGAAATGCTGTTGCTACTCCAGACAATCCATATGGACTTACGTTTGATCCAACCTATATTTATGCACCTAACCAAGGAAGACGTTTGTTTTTTGGATTAAGGTACACAATGAGATAATTTTTATAAGCTTTTATTGAGATTAAAACCCCACCTCTTTTTGAAGTTGTTCATAAGCTTCTTGTACCTTTCTGAATTTTTCTTCAGCGCCTTTTTGATGCTCAGGCCCTAGATGTTGAACTTTGTCTGGATGATACTTTTTGGCCATTCGTCTATAGGCTTTTTTAATATCTTGTGGAGTTGCGCCTTTTTCTAGTTCTAGTATTTTATAGGCATTATTACTAGCGCTATAAAACATCGCTTTTATACTCTCATAATCTCTATGATTTATTCGAAGATAATTAGCAATACGCTCTATAACAAAAACTTCGCTCACAGCAACATGGCCATCAGACTTAGCGATTCCAAACAAAAAATGAAGCAATTGTAAACGCGAAGCATGATCCATCATTTGCTGAATTTGTAAACAAACTTGACGTAGGGAAATATTGGACTGTTTATTTATTTCTTTAAACAATCTAAAGGCATGATTAGCGCGGTCTTTACCATACATTTGAACAAATTGACGACGTACAAAATCTAATTCTCGTTGGTCTTGTTTGCCATCCGCTTTGATCACTAATGAAGACAAAATCAGCAAACTCACTTCAAAATCACCAGATTGTGTTGGCGCCTTTGATCTGGTATATCTATTTGTTTTTGATGAAGAACCATCAATTAAGCTTCCCAAAGCTAATCCAATAATTGCCCCTATGGGGCCGCCAAAAGACCACCCTACAGAAGCTCCAATCCATTTTGCAAAACTCATAAATTAAATTAAAAATTCAACATCCAAACCTACGCAAATAAGTTTGTTTTTTAAATTGAATTTAACATTTATATCTCGTTTGAAGCCATACAACTTGAAATGCATTTATGTATCTTTGTGCTTTAAATATTAAAAATAAATTTATGTATCCAGCTGAGTTAGTAAAACCCATGCGTGAACACCTTACGCAAGTAGGATTTGAAGAATTATATAGTGCTGAAGCCGTTGATAATGCTTTGGCAAAACCAGGGACAACACTTGTTGTTGTTAATTCTGTATGTGGATGTGCTGCTGCCAATGCACGCCCAGGAGCTATACAAAGTTTGCAAAATGAAAAACGCCCAACACAAACAGTAACTGTTTTTGCAGGCGTTGATAAAGAAGCGGTGGACAAAGCTCGTGAACATATGATTCCTTTCCCTCCAAGCTCACCATGTATGGCATTATTTAAGGACGGCGAATTGGTGCACATGCTTGAGCGACACCACATCGAAGGGCGCCCAGCAGAACTGATTGCAGAAAATCTGATCAATGCTTATAACGAGTATTGTTAAACTAAAAAAGCCCTGAAATTTCAGGGCTTTTTTAATTCACTGTACTAGTAACTTAGATTTTTGTAATTCCTATATTTATAAAATTTGATTTAATTGAAGAGACTCCTAAAAAATATTTTACATTTATAACATCATTTGCATTTAGTTTGTACATTAATGTCCCCGTTGTACCCCAAAAATCAGTCCTAGTAAACCCCCTTGATAAATATCCTATCCTGCTATTATTTTGATAAACCGCTAAAATAAATTTTATATTACCTCTGGCATATTGCTAGAGAAATATTTATGGTGATGTTTTGGTCAACTATAAGTTGTTTTTTTACAGCTTTGTACCCTGTAATAGAAGCGATTAGAGAATAACTTCCCTTTTGGACACTTTCGATTACAAAAGTTCCATCAATATCAGTCATAACGCCTTTTGAAGCCCCCTTTAGATAAATGCTAGCATAAGGAATGCCATCTCCGTTTTCGCTGGTTACAGTGCCAGAAATAGTAAAAGTGTTTGTGGCATTTGTTATGGCACTAAAAAAAAGGAAAATAAATAATATTTTGTTCATGGTTTGGGATTTAAAACTATAGCACAAACATAATTATTTTTATTAAATCTAAATAAAAATTTTATTTATAAAAAAATACCAAAGAGTGGCGTATTAACAACTAGTTTTTGTAATTATAAATTTAGACATGACTAAAAATTTATTTATATTTGTATAAATTTAGAGATCAATGGTAACTTTTTCTGAAGAAAATTATTTAAAAGCAATTTATCACTTGGCCATGCGCAATGACGCGATTGTAAGCACGAATGCCATCGCCAAAAAAATGCATACCAAAGCCTCTTCTGCAACAGACATGATAAAAAAACTTTCAGAAAAAGGTCTTGTTAATTATCAAAAATATAAAGGTGTTCATTTGACAGAAAAAGGGCGATTGGCTGCTGTATCTGTAATAAGAAAACACCGATTGTGGGAAGTATTTTTGGTTAAAAAACTAAATTTTTCTTGGGATGAGGTTCATGAAGTTGCAGAACAATTGGAGCATATCAAATCGGAAAAGCTGACTCAACAATTGGATGTATTTTTAGAGTATCCAACAAAAGACCCTCATGGTGACCCAATTCCCGATTGTAACGGGAATATGCCCTCTACTCAAAAGTTATTATTATCCAAAATTGAACCCAATAATAGTTGTATTTGTATTGGTGTGAAGGACTCATCATCAAATTTTTTACAATTTTTGGATAAGCATAACATCGCCTTAGGAACAAAAATAATAGTCATCTCAAAAGAAGTTTTTGACGAATCGATGACTATAGAAATTAATAAAATACAATTGGTTATTTCGAAAGAAGTAACCCATAATTTATTTGTAAAAACCAATTAATATGTTAGATGAAATTATTCAATATTTTGAATCTATAGATCCTGTTTTAGCAGCATTTTATGCTTCTCTTTTTACATGGATTTTAACCGCACTTGGGGCATCGCTTGTTTTTTTTCTAAAAAAAATGAAAAGAGGATTACTTGATGGCATGCTAGGATTTACGGGAGGTGTTATGGTAGCAGCAAGCTTTTGGAGTTTGCTTGCGCCAGGAATAGAAATGAGTCCAGGAGAGGGGTTTATAAAAGTTATTCCAGCAGCTGTAGGGTTTGGTCTCGGAGCTCTATTTTTGTTTGGCTTGGATAAAGTACTTCCCCATTTGCATATCAATTTTAAAGAAAGTGAAAAAGAGGGCGTTAAATCGCCATGGCATAGAACAACGCTTTTGGTTTTGGCCATTACCATGCACAATATTCCAGAGGGGTTGGCTGTTGGGGTTTTATTTGGTGGAGTTGCTGCAGGAATTCCTGAAGCTACAATTGGTGGTGCAGTCGCATTAGCATTGGGTATTGGCATTCAAAATTTTCCTGAAGGGATTGCAGTTTCCATGCCACTTAGACGGCAAGGTGTTAGTCGTTTTAAAAGTTTTTGGTATGGTCAATTATCAGCTATTGTGGAGCCCATTGCAGCTGTAGTTGGTGCATTGGCCGTTACATTTTTTACTCCTATTTTACCTTATGCTTTGGCTTTCGCTGCCGGTGCAATGATATTTGTAGTAGTAGAGGAGGTGATTCCTGAAACGCAACGTGATAAATATACTGATGTTGCTACTCTTGGATTTATTGGAGGTTTTATTGTAATGATGACACTCGATGTGGCCTTGGGCTAGCACTTACAGTTACCGCCACCACAATTTTTATCATGATTTTTGGAGCTTATTTTCTTTCGAAAAAGAAAGAAAAAAGCACATAAGACTAATACACTAATAATAATTGTTTCGACAATTGTATTCAAAATATTATTTTAAAACTTGAAAGGCAATAAGTCCACAAATATAAGCAATTGTACTCATGCCAATGAGTTGTAAAATTGGCCATTTCCAACTCTTTGTTTCTCTTTTCACAATCGCTAAGGTACTCATGCACTGCATGGCAAAAGCATAAAAAAGGAGTAGTGAAATACCAGAAGCAAATGTAAATACCTTGCTGCCATCGGCGTAGGTTTCATTAGACATTTTTGTTTTTATGGTATCAATACTTTCATTTTCGTTGGCGCTACCAACACTATAAATGGTGGCCAAAGTCCCAACAAACACTTCTCTTGCAGCAAAAGATGCGACAAGCCCAATCCCAATTTTCCAATCGTAACCAAGAGGCTTAATAACAGGTTCAATTGTTTTTCCAATAATTCCAATATATGAGTGCTCCAAGCGGTATGCAGCAACTTTATCCTCTAATTCAGTTTCTGAACTGTAGACATACTCTTTTGCTACAATTGATTCGGCATTTTTAAATTGTTGACCAGGTCCATAAGATGCTAAAACCCACAAAATTATAGAAATAGCCAAAATAATTTTACCTGCCTCAAAAACAAAAGTTTTAGTTTTTTCAAATACTGTAATGAGGACATTTTTCAACAGAGGTAGTTTATAGTTTGGCATTTCAACCACAAAGAAGGTTTTACGATTTGTTTTCATAATCCTGTCTAAAACATATGCTGAAAATACAGCCATTCCAAACCCAATAAGATACAACAACATAAGGGTTAATGCTTGGTAGCTTAACCCAAAAATATAGCCTTCTGGGATAACCAAGGCAATAATTATAAGGTACACTGGGAGTCGTGCAGAACAGGTTGTAAATGGTGTAACCAAAATAGTAATAAGGCGTTCTTTCCAGTTTTCAATATTTCTGGTGGCCATAACAGCAGGTATTGCACAAGCTGTTCCAGAAATTAATGGGACCAAGCTCTTTCCACTCAATCCAAATCGACGCATTATACGATCCATCAAAAAGACAACACGACTCATATATCCACTTTCTTCTAAAATGGAAATGAATAGAAATAAAAAGGCAATTTGTGGGATAAAAATCACAATGCCACCAATTCCCGATACAATTCCTTCTGCAAACAAATCGGTAACTTTTCCTCCGTTTGGAAAAGTATTTTTAATCCATTCTGCAAGTCCTGCAAAGGTAGTATCAATCAAATCCATGGGGATGGTTGCCCAATCATAAATGGCTTGAAAAATGGTAAGTAATATGACAAAGAAAATGACATATCCCCATATTTTGTGTGTCAAAACTCTGTCGAATTTACTTCTTAAATCACGTGCTTTTGAACGGTCAATATTTTGCCCTTCTTTGAGAACATTATTTATGAATTGATACCGCTTAATGGCTTCTTTTTGTTGGAGTCTTTTAAGTTCTGAAAATGATTTTGTTTTAAACTTCGAAACATCAGGTTCTTGTCGGGTGATTTTGCCAAAATTTACATCTTGAGTAATAACTAGCCAAAGTTTGTATAAATCTTGATTTGGGAATGCTATTTTTAGGCGCTCAAAATAAACAGGATCAATAGTGGAGGCGTCTAAACATTGTTGTGTAGGTAAACTCTTGTAGTTTTCGATGAGTATTTTTAATTCTTTTATCCCTGTATTTTTTCGAGTACTAACCAAAGCAATTTTGGTGTGCAATTGTTTTTCTAAAACTTCAATATCTAAAGATATACCTTTTCGACCCATAACATCACTCATATTGATAACGAGTATGGTTGGAATTTTCAAATCTTTTACTTGTGTAAAAAGGAGGAGATTTCGTTTTAAATTTTCTACATCACTTACAATTACTGCGACATCGGGGTAATCTTTGTCATTTTTGTTGAGTAATAATTCAATTACCACATTTTCATCCAATGAAGAAGCATTTAAGCTGTAGGTTCCAGGAAGATCCAAAACATGTGCTTTAACGCCTCTTGACAATCTGCAAACTCCCTGTTTTTTATCGACAGTAATTCCAGGGTAATTTCCCACTTTTTGATTCAGTCCAGTAAGGGCATTGAATACAGAAGTTTTTCCTGTATTTGGATTTCCAATAAGTGCAACATTTAATTGTTTACTCATTGGTTTTTTCTATAATTATTAGTGCTGCAGTTTCTTTACGAATGGCCAAATAGCTGTCATTTATATTGAGGTACATAGGATCTGAAAATGGCGCCAGCTGAAGAAGTTTTACCTTATTACCGGGCAAGCAACCCATCTCCAAAAGTTTAAGAGGGATGTCTTTTGAAGAACTATCAGTAATAACTCCTTGTTCACCTTTTTTTAAATCGGCAATGGTTGTGCTCATGCTTATTTAGATTCGTTTTAAAGAAGCAAAAGTAAAAAAAGATTAGTTATTGTAGCTTGCTTTTAACACTTTTATATCATCTAAAAGTTTTTTGATGGCCTTTGGATCGGTGCCATCATAAAATCCTCGTATTTGTTTTTTTTTGTCAATAAGCATAAAATTTTCTGTGTGGATCATGTCATAAGGGCCGCCATCCCCATTGGTTTTTACAGCTAAATAGGACGTTCTTGCAAGACTATAAATTTGCTTTTTATCGCCAGTAACCAAATTCCATTTGCTCGAATTTACCAATTTCTTTTTGGCGTAGCGTTTTAATTGTGCAACGCTATCAATTTCTGGTGTAACCGTATGTGATAATAACAAAACTTCTGGATCAGAAATGGTTTGTTTTTGAATCTCATACATATGGTCTGTCATAATGGGACAAATGGTTTGACAGGTTGTAAAAAAGAAATCGGCCACATAAATTTTATTTTTATAAAATTCTTGAGTTATTGTATCTCCATTTTGATTAATCAATTTAAAATTGGCAATGGTATGATACTTTTTTTTGTGTTGAATTGTACTGTCTACCAATTCAAAATTAACTTGTGCAGGCTGATATATTGGAAGTACTTTGTTGGGTTTCAATATGTTGTAAAAAGTGGTGATAATGATTGTCGATAGCACTACCATTGAAGTTACAAAAAGCTTATATTTTTTAAGAAATGAAGTCATACTTTTTAAGTCAATTACAAAGGTACAACAGAATCTGTAAAATGTAATTATAGCCTATCAAAAATGTGATATTGACAAGGTTTTGTTACTAACACGAAAACCGCTACATTTGTTCCCCTAATTATATCATACAACCATGGAATTTGTAATCAAAATCTCTCAGTTTTTATTAAGCCTTTCTTTTCTTATTGTTTTGCATGAATTGGGGCATTTTATCCCTGCTAAATTATTCAAGACTAGAGTTGAAAAATTTTACTTATTCTTTGATGTAAAATATTCATTATTTAAAAAGAAAATAGGCGAGACAGTATATGGAATTGGGTGGTTACCTTTGGGCGGTTATGTCAAAATTGCTGGAATGATAGATGAAAGCATGGACACCGAGCAAATGCAGCAAGAACCTCAACCTTGGGAGTTTCGATCCAAACCCTCTTGGCAACGTTTAATCATTATGTTAGGTGGTGTGACGGTAAATTTTATTTTGGCTGCTGTAATTTATATTTTGATGGCATTTGTTTATGGTTTTGTAGACATAAACGCCAACAGCATACGTGGGGGATATGCAATTTCCAATGATGTTCTTCAAGACATCGGGCTAGAGAATGGCGATAAAATCTTAGCTATAAATGATCATAAAATTGAATATTTTTCTGATATACGAAAATATATTTTGGAGACTCAAACCATGACGATTGAGCGTAACAGTTCTCAGCAAACCATTGATTTTCCAGTCGATTTTTTAGGGCAATTAAGCGCTAGTAAATCAAAAGGGCTTGTAGATTTAAGAGAACCTTTTATTTTTAGCTCATTTCTAGACAATTCAATTAATGTTGGTGCAGATCTTCAAAAAGGTGATGTTTTAAAAACGATTGATGGACAAAAAGCAGAATTTTTTGATGAGTTTGTGCCATTACTAGAAAATTATAAAAATCAAAATGTAAGTGTAGAGTTGGAGCGCAACGGCGTTTTAATATCTCGTGAACTTCTTGTTTTAGACGAAGGTACATTTGGAATAGTTCCTGTTAAATCAATGAAAGCTTACGACTCTGCAGGGTATTTTGATATCATTCAAAAAAAATATGGTTTTGGAGAAAGTATAGGCGTTGGTTTGGATCGCTTTGTATCTCAAATTTCGTCGTATTGGATGCAGTTGAAACTTATTTTTTCACCAAGCACAGGCGCCTACAATGGGGTTGGGGGTTTTAAAGCGATTTTTGACATTTTTCCAGAAACATGGAGTTGGGAGACCTTTTGGAATATTACTGCCTTTTTATCCATTATGTTGGGGGTTTTAAATTTATTGCCTATCCCTGCACTCGATGGAGGTCATGTCATGTTTTTGCTATATGAAATGGTTACTGGGCGTAAGCCAGGCGATAAGTTTATGGAGTATGCCCAGACGGCTGGATTTTTTATCTTAATCGCCTTGGTGTTGTTTGCCAACGGGAATGATATATTTAAGGCGATATTCGGATAATTATTTTTAGTTTTCTATTTGTGTAAACTAAAAAATGCTATATATTTGCGCTCGCGCAAGCGAAAAACAGTCCTCCTTAGCTCAGTTGGTTAGAGCATCTGACTGTTAATCAGAGGGTCCTTGGTTCGAGCCCAAGAGGAGGAGCAAAAGCTTTACAGAGATGTAGGGCTTTTTTATTGGCTCTCACCTTCTCTAACCACGTTTCGAAAAGCACCTAAAAGCACTTCACGACTTTCTTTTAAACATCTCAAAGAACACCTCAAATGTACTAAAAACTGACAGACATTTGACAGACATTTGCTTTTAGCTGTTTTCTCAACACGCTTTGTTCCAAAGCTACTGCGCTAAGATTTATCAAACTTGGATTATTTTTTTGTTTAATTATTTTTATATTTGAATAAACAAATTTAATTTACAAACAAATGAAAAAATTATTTACAATTACAATGGCATTAGTGGCTTTTACTATTAGTGCCCAAAATGTCACTTTTGGTGCAAAAGCAGGTTTAAACTTTGCAAGTATGACAGGAGATGATGCAGACGGTCTTGATGGTAGAACTTCATTTCACTTAGGGGTTACTGCAGAAATTGAGATGTCTGATACATTTTCAATTCAACCTGAATTACTATATTCAGGTCAGGGTTATACTGCTGATGGTGATGTTACAGGAAAAGTTGACTATATTAATTTACCCGTAATGGCTAAATTTTATGTTGGAGAGGGTTTTAGTCTTGAAGCAGGTCCTCAAATTGGCTTTCTTGCAAGCGCCAAAGTTGATGTAGACGGTGAAAGCATTGACTTTAAAGATGACGCAAAGTCAACTGATTTCTCACTGAATTTAGGTGCAGGCTACAAACTTAGTTCAGGATTAAATTTTGGGCTACGATACTCAATGGGACTTACTGATGTTCCTGATGAAGGCTCTTCTGATTTTAAACACAGCGTGTTGCAGCTTTCAGTAGGGTTTAACTTCTAAGCTTTATTTTAAGTAAATATTAGGGGGGGGGTACCCCCCCTTTTTTTTAATTATATATGAAAAAACTACTCTTACTCTCCGCTTTATTAATCTTCGCTTGTAGTAGTGATGATAACGACAACAATAATAACAATTCAAATGACCCGATTGTAGGGACTTGGGAAATTTTTTACTCAGAGGGATTAGACACTTCTAATCAATGGGATGGTGGTTTTGAAACGCCAATAGGTGACTTTACTTGGATATTTAAGTCTGATGGCAGCTATGATATAATTGATAGTGGGGTTTTATATCAAAATGAGGGGACTTGGACTAATACGGGTAATAATATTTATAAAATCACAGATAGCGAAGATGAATATTTTGATACTATTAACTTTTTGTGTTCAAATAATATTCTCATTTATGATTTTGACGGAGAATATAATTTTTTAGAATATTTTCAAAAAGAGGGATACAATTATCAAAATTGTAATGAATTAACTTATAACGCTAACTAAAATGAAAAAACTACTCTTACTCTCGGCTTTATTAATCTTCGCTTGCTCAAGCGGTGGAGATGGTGACAATAATTCTAATAATGGCTGTCCTATTGATTTTGAATGTAGTACTGCTACGGCTAATGATTTTTTAAGTCTTGATGGTGTCAATGATGAGTATCAATCAAATGTTTCTCAATATGGTATGCCTATTTCTGATGGACTATATCAAAATAATGATGGGGGCTATTATTATTCTTGGGTATGGGCTGAAGATTGTATTTCGGTTTCCTGCAGTGATTGCTCATATGTAATTTTTGATGACTGCCCGTTATAAAACTAACTAAATGAAAAAACTACTTTTACTCTCCGCTTTATTCATCTTCGCTTGTAGTAGTGATGGAGAAAATAGTACTGAATGTGTTGATTTTACAAGTGATATGTCAGCAGCAGAAGTAGAAAATTTAATTTCTAATTCAGTGTATAATCAACAAAGTATTTCGGATAGAATTGCTGAAAACGGTCAAATTATTTGCCAAGGATGGTATCCTGAAAACGAAGTATATGGATATATTTTTGAAGACGAAGAATGGTTAGAAATTCAAGGTACGTGCGTAAGTATACATAGTTGCTGCGCAAATGATAGTAATGGAAATTTAGCAACTTGTGATGATTATTTTGGTGGGAATTAAAAAACACAAAACTAAATGAAAAGAATTTTAATACTCACCGCCATTCTCGTCTTTGCTTGTAGTAGTGAAGATAGTTCGGATACGAATGATAACTCTAATCAAACCTTTTTAGAAAGATATGATGGTGTTGTATGGGAAAGCCAAGAAAATGGTACTCGTACAGTTTTTTTCAATTCCCCTCCGTCAATGGGAAGAGATGTAATTACTGATACAGATAATGGACAATATGGTGGCTGTGTTCTTTCAGTTTTTGGTGTAGAAAATGAAGAAGAATATCTATATGAACTATTAGAAAATAACCTTGAAAATTTAAGTGTAAAAATTACAGACTTAATTTTAAATGAATATGAGATTTGGAATGTATCCGTATCTTCCAATGAAAATATATTAATAGTAGATGGTGATAATGTAGCTATTAGGACAGATTTGCAATTAATTTGCCAATAAGTATTAAATCATATAAATAATCTTCT
>Ga0209555_10000216_pt1 | contig 49558 bp, 38 predicted proteins | sample SaaInl85LU_5_DNA_FD_184643 | JGI IMG/M metagenome (GOLD analysis project Ga0209555, IMG submission 184643) | Marine microbial communities from expanding oxygen minimum zones in the Saanich Inlet - ESP_85LU_5_DNA (SPAdes) (version 2) | ecosystem: Environmental > Aquatic > Marine > Intertidal...
GCCGTTTAAGTCTTTTACATAGGTTTTAGAACGCTTTGCATTTTTGTCAAATCCACCGGCGTATTCTTGGATGTAAAAGCCCGCGCGTTTTCCCGAAAAATAGGGAGTTGCTATCTTACCGTCTTTACTCAATGTAGTCGTATCTATAAATTCTTGGGCATTGGTTCCGCTAATTCCGATCGAGACAATATCCTGTTTTTTTCCGATGAAGATAACGTCATCCTTATACACGACAATGTTATGCTTTTTGTTTCGTTTGCGTTTTAATGCCTTTCTAAAATCAATGGTTATTCTACCCACATTATTGTACGAGCGTGTCATTTTAGAATTAAATAAATACGCCTCGTCGGTGATTCCTCCTGCTTTGGCAATGACCTCTGCTAGGGTTTCTCGATTTTTAGTAATCGGATATTCTCCTGGATACTTTACCTCGCCTTGAATGCTTACCGTGCGAATTAACTCAAACTCAGGCACCTTGCGCACCACCACAATATCAAATGGTTCCAAGGTTATGGCTCCTATTCCTTTAGGATCTAGTTCTCTATCAATGGTCACTGAATTAATGAGTACTTGGGTAGGCATATTATCTTGTATCAACAATCTAAATATATCTACCTTGTTGCTTGCTGCATCCACGGTAAGACCACCCGCCTTTAGTAAAAGGTCTGTTAAGGTAAGCGACTTATCATACACTAATTTTTGAGGGTTCTTTACAGCGCCACGTACCTCTACAAATAGCTCTTCTTGAAAATCTTCTACACTGGGTATAGTGATTTGATCGTAAGCTTGAATAATGACATCGGCACTACTTCCCGGATTGGCCAACGCTTCGGCAATATTTACCACTTGATAAGATACTCTTTTACCGCTATTTTTATCTCTTCCTGTAATATACGCAAACTCAGCGCCTTGATCTTGTATGCCACCGGCTAGTTGTATCGCATCTGAGAAACGAATGGTTTTATTTGGATCTAAGAAATGACTGTCTAACGGTTGACGTACCGCACCTGCTATACTAAAGGTATACTTGGTTACAAAGGTACGTTGGTCAAAAATAACGATTCCGTCTTCTTTTTGGAGTTTAAACGTACTGTTATCTGCGTTCAGATTGAGACTCAACAATTGATAGGTACCGTCTATGTTCTTACGGGTAAGGTAGGCTAAGTCTGTTCGTGCAAATTCTTCCAAGTTTGCTTTGGTCAAGAGGTCTGCAATGCTAAGGGATTCAGAAAGCTCATATTGTCCTCCAAAACGAACTGCACCGGTAATAGACACATAGTTTTGGTACTCTTTCTCGGTTGCTTTAAATACAACCCGATCTAGGTCTTCTAAGACCATTTTTTTGGTAAGCTGGTAATCGTAGGTAAATAAATTATCCTGTAAACCGTTGTTGCGAATGATGTTGTAATTCGCCAATACCGTGTTTTTACGCACACCACCGGCAATTTTTAACAAGTCAGCGATATTTTCTTTGGGTAACAACTCAAAGTTTCCTGTATGTGTAAATGGGCCTGTTAAGTTTACCACATTCTGAATGGGTGGAATGAAGATTACGCTGTTGTTTTGTAAGCCATATCCTTCCGCTTTCTTTGGATTGGTTAAAAATTCATACACGTCAATTGTATACTCTTTACTTCCATTCAATACTCTAATAGCACGTACCGATCCATTTTTAGTAGGACCGCCTGCGGCAAGTATGGCATGAAGCGCATTGTTCAGAGAGGAGATGGTATAAGAACCGGGATTTTGTACTGCTCCAAAAATATTGACTGTAATGGTTCGAGCAGTGGTTACTTCTAGGTTAAACTGTCCCTTGTTAAAAATATAGGACTGCTGAAAACGCTTGTAGAGTAATTCTTTGGCTTTAGCTAGCGAAACACCTTTCAAGTAGATCTTGTACATGCCCTTTGGACGTATAAATCCATCTTCTTCAATTTGATAAATCAAATCGGCTTGAGAGGTACCAAAAATATTGATGTTTATTTTATCTCCTACATCCAGCACGTAGTAATCCGGAGTGCTTGCAGTTTGTAGCGTTCGGTAAAAATCTAGCGTTTTGTCTGTAAATAAGGAGTGACCATAGATCGCCGTGCTATCCTTTTCTGGTTTAATCGATTCCTTTTTTGCGTCTTTGACGTTTTGAGTGGAATCTTTACTTTCTTTTTTAGTATCTAATGCGTTAAATTCGTTACCTTTTGTTACTCGGGAATCGTTATCTCCAGTGAGCTTATTGTCCTTTAAAGCGCCTGCGGGTTTAGCCGCATTCTCCGCTTCCAATTCCTTAACCGCTTCTTCAATCGTAGACTTCAATCCCGGAAGATCTTCCGGTTTCACATTCGCTACGCTTACGCCTTTCTCTGCCAACTTTGCTTTAAGTTGGTCTTCCGTAATTCCTTTGGCCGCCAACTCATTTTTTCCTGAGAATATCATCGCTGGAGACACCACTTGTGCGTGCACCGCAAGTCCACACGCGAATAGAGCTAACACTAAAAGAATGGATTTTTTACTAAATAACATGTTATATTTCATAAACTTTGGCAAGTTAACTATACGCAATTTGATATCTTTTTAAAATTTGGTTGAGCGTGTTGGTTTTGTCGGTTAAAGACGCGTTTGTCGCAAAAGACACAAAACTACGTATGAATTTCAAACAGCTTCGCCACCTGAGTTCTTTATTTCAATAGATATTCCGTATTTAAACGTGCCTTAAATCACGCTTTTAAATTGAGTGGTAAAATACGCTATGTTAATTTATGTGCAGCTCACATAAATTAAAAAATCTAGTATTTAATACACACTGTTTGCACCGTATGTCGTACCATACAAGTTTAGTCGTTTAATCTTCCGCTGCTAAGCACTTTTCAGCTTTACACTTACTTTACTCCTACCACGCGCTTCAAATACACGCCGCAGCCAATTTTTTCTATCTCTTTGGCTAGGGCAAGCAACTCTACTTTAGTAATAAACCCGCTTTCGATAAATTTTTCTTCTTACGTCGAAAAACACTCAAGCTGACAATCGTTTCTAAAAACACCAATTTTAATGGCTTCTCTTTTTTAGTTGTTAGTTATTTGTAACTAGGCACAAACTAAGGGTCATTGACAAACTTTGCTGTTATTCGTTAAACGCTTGTCATTTCGAGTGCCAATGGTTCAGCATTGGTGTACCGAGAAAAGACAAGTTTCTCACCCCCCAACTACGCGCTTCAAATACACGCCATATCCACTTTTCTCAATTTCTTTGGCTAAGGTAAGTAGTTGCTCTTTGGAAATAAAACCCTTTCTAAAAGCTATTTCTTCTATACAACCCACTTTGTACCCTTGTCGTTTTTCGATAACGCGTACAAATTCAGATGCGTCGTGCAGTGAGTCGAACGTGCCCGTGTCCAACCACGCTGTTCCTCTATCAAAGACTTGTACTGCTAAATTCCCATTCTCTAGGTAGTATTTATTGATATCTGTAATCTCATATTCACCTCTAGCTGATGGTTTTAAGTCCTTAGCAATTTTTACTACCGAATTATCATAAAAGTAAAGTCCAGGAACAGCATAGTCCGACTTAGGATTACTGGGTTTCTCTTCTATTGATAAAGCTTTAAAGTTTTGGTCAAATTCCACCACACCATACCGCTCAGGATCTGTCACCTGGTAAGCAAAAACAATTCCTCCGTTAGGATTTTTGCACTCTTCTAAAAACTTGGTCATTCCAGACTTATAGAAAATATTATCTCCTAAAATTAGAGCTACCGAATCATCACCAATAAACTCCTCTCCTATTACAAATGCTTGTGCTAATCCATTAGGCACTTCCTGAACCGCATACTCAATCTTGCAACCTATTTGAGATCCATCACCCAAGAGCCTTTTAAACTGATCATTATCTTCAGGAGTAGTGATAATAAGAATTTCATTAATTCCAGCAAGCATCAATACAGATAGCGGATAGTATATCATCGGCTTATCGTAGATAGGCATCAGTTGTTTACTTATTCCTTTGGTGATGGGATACAATCGTGTGCCGGATCCTCCAGCTAGTATTATTCCTTTCATTTTTTTAGTTGTTGGTTAATAGTTATTAGTTAAGGGGTAGTAGCAAGTGAGTCGCTGACCAATGAGTTGTGGTTCTTTAAACGCTTGTCATTTCGTGTGCCTATGCATTAACGTTGGTGTACACGAAACTACCACCTTACTTGCTTGTCATTTCGAGTGCCAATGCTCCAGCATTGGTGTATCGAGAAAAGACAAGCACCTTACCTCAACGCATATATCCGTTCAATAATGTCCACCACTTTGAGTCCTTCTAACGCATTTGTTGTTATCGGCTTGCGTCCCTTTAGAACATCTACCACGTTTTCAAAAACAAATGGATGGTTGTTTGCCGAACCTTTGTAATGCCCGTAATCATTTGCTGGGTTACTGGGTGGTAATGCTGTAAACTCATAGTCTTTTACATGGCAATACTCTACTTCATTCATATACTGACCTCCGACCTTCACCGAACCGTGCTCCGCTATTACCGTAATGCTACTTTCTAAGTTGGTATCCCAAACGGCGGTAGAATAGTTTAGGCAACCCATTCCTCCGTTCACAAAATCAAAAGAAACTACACCCGTATCTTCAAACTCAGTAGAATGCTCGTGATTGAAACTATTAAACTTGCCTTGCAAATTGGTAACGTCTCCAAATACCCAATACATTAAATCTACAAAATGAGAGAATTGAGTATATAGTGTCCCACCGTCCAAAGCTAGACTCCCTTTCCAGGGATGCTTCTTGCCGTCTTTGAAATAGTAACGATCATCTCTATTCCAATAACAATTTACTTCAACATTGTATATTTCTCCCAAATGTCCATCACTTACCATTTCTTTTAGCCAAGCAGAAGGTGGAGAGTACCTATTTTGCATTACGCAAAACACATTTTTGGAAACTTTAAGTGAATTGGATATTAACTCCTCACAATTTGCTTTGGACAAACCCATTGGTTTTTCTATTACTACGTGTTTATTATAATCTAAGCATAGGTTACCTTGTTCCACATGAAGACCATTGGGTGTGCAAATACTTACTACTTCTATAGACGGTTCATTAGCCATCATTTCTTCTGCAGAAGAATAAAATGGAGCATTAACATTCTCCATACCAAGGGAATTTTTGTCTGCAATATCACAAACAGCAATTAACTCGCACTCTTCATTGAGTTGAACCATAGACGCATGTCGTTTACCGATGTGCCCACATCCTATTACACCAAATTTTACTGGACTCATACTCTAAAAAATGTTTTTATAGATTTAATAATATAAGACTGCACTTCTGCCGTCATCTCTGTATGTATTGGAAAAGAAATCACCTCCTTACAAAGTTGTTCTGTTCCTTTATGAGTCCTCCCATCGTGGTAGGATTTAAATGCTTCCTGTTTATATAACGGAGTAGGATAATAAATCATGGATGAAACACCTTGTGCTTTTAGATACGCTTGTAAATCATCTCGTTTACCATTAGTGATTCTAACGGTATATTGATGGTAAACGTGGGAACTGTAGTTTGCAACTTTTTGACAAACTATTTCATCTACTTCATCTAGCTCAACGTTATATCTATGAGCAACCGCCTGTCTTCTTTCTGCAAAATCATCTAAATGCTTAAGTTTTACATTTAAGACCGCTGCTTGCAAGGTATCTAAACGACTATTTACACCCAGTATGGTATGCACATACTTCTTAGGTTGGCCGTGATTTGCAATCATTCTAATCTTTTGAGCTAAATCGTCATTATTGGTAAAAATGGCTCCCCCATCGCCAAAGCATCCAAGGTTTTTACTTGGAAAAAATGAAGTACAACCAATGTCTCCTATAGTTCCTGTTTTAACTTGCTCCCCGTCTATATAAGTATAATCTCCACCAATGGCTTGAGCATTATCCTCTACTACAAATAGGTTGTTTTTCTTAGCCAATTCCATGATTTCTAGCATAGGGGCACTTTGACCATATAAATGAACTGGCACTATCGCCTTTGTATTGGATGTAATAGCAGCTTGCACCTGTTTCACATCAATATTATATGTGTTAATGTCTACATCTACCATTACTGGAGTTAGCCCAAGAAGTCCTATTACTTCCGCTGTAGCCACATATGTAAAGGATGGAACTATTACTTCATCCCCAATTTTTAGGCCTAAGGCCATCATCGCTATCTGAAGGGCGTCTGTTCCATTAGCAACTCCTATTACGTGTTTTACGTTTAAGTAAGAAGCTAAGTTTTCTTCAAACTCTCTCAGAGAAGGCCCTTTAATAAAGCTAGCCTCTGAAATGACAGTGTGCATGGCGTCATCTATTGCCGGTTTTAAGCGTGCATTTAGAGACTTTAGATCTACCATTGGAATCATTTTGATGAATAACGAATTAAGTTCTAATACGCGACAAAATAAGGATTTAGTAGATTTTCCTTATTGTAATTTAATGATTTTTTCGTAATGATGTTTGGCTCTATAACTTGATATATATCATATCCAAGACCTAGCAAAATAGCGTGAGCTGCTGCAGTATCCCACTCCATAGTGGGTGCATATCTAGGATATACATCTGCATTTCCTTCTGCTAACACCATAAATTTTAATGAACTACCCATAGAAACCAATTCTGTATTCTCATATTGATTAATAAAGTTCCTAGTGTCTTGATTCTGATGAGACCGAGAAGCAACTATCCGAACACTACTTTTAGAACCTATAGTTTCCAATTGGCTCTTTGTTTTTGATTTTAATCGTAAGGGGTCATTTGATTCAATAATCAATTCAGAATACCCTAATGCTGTTCCACCGTAATACATTTTCTTTAATATGGGAGAATAAACCACTCCAAAAACAGGAATTTCTCCGTGGATGAGGGCAATATTTACTGTAAACTCGCCATTCCTTTTAATAAACTCTTTGGTCCCATCCAAAGGGTCTACCATCCATAAAGTATCCCAATTATTTCTTTCTTCAAAGGGTGTTTGTATGCCTTCCTCACTTATTATGGGCCAATCTGTAGACTCCAAATACTTAACGATTTCTATATGAGCAGCCTTATCGGCCAAAGTCAACGGAGAATCATCTGTCTTCATTTCTACACCAAAATCTGAAGTATCATATATTTTCATGATAGCATCTCCAGCAGCATATGCTGCTTTAAGTACTCCATCAATATTCAAATTTTCGAGAATATTCACCTGCTATTTATACCTTGTTTGGTAATACTTGGCGTATTCACCACTGGTCACATTCTCTAACCATTCTGCATTGGATAGATACCAATCAATAGTCTTACTTAATCCTTCTTCAAACTGTAAACTTGGTTCCCAACCTAATTCATCTTTGAGTTTGGTCGCGTCTATTGCATACCTTAAGTCGTGACCCGCTCTGTCTTTTACATAAGTGATCAAATTTCTCGATGCTCCTTTTTCTCGACCCAATTTTTCATCCATCGTATCGCAGAGTAAGTGAACCAAGTCAATATTAGTCCATTCATTATGACCTCCTATATTATAAGTCTCACTATTTTCTCCTTTTTCAAATATGGTTTTTATTGCTCTTGCATGATCTATTACATACAACCAATCTCTTACATTATTTCCTTCTCCGTATACTGGCAAAGGCTTATTGTGAATGATGTTATTGATCATTAAAGGGATTAGTTTCTCTGGGAAGTGATTTGGGCCGTAATTATTAGAACAATTTGAAATGACTATGGGCATACCGTAGGTGTGGTGATATGCTCTCACAAAATGATCGCTACTTGCCTTACTTGCAGAATACGGACTCCTTGGATCATAAGCCGTATCTTCATAGAAAAAGCCTGTATCCCCAAGCGAGCCATATACCTCGTCAGTACTTACGTGGTAAAACAGTTTGTCTGAAAAATCATCTGCCCAATGTTCTTTCGCGGCTTGCAACAGGTTGGTGGTTCCTATCACATTAGTTTTCACAAAAGCAAGTGGGTCAGTTATACTCCTATCTACATGGCTCTCCGCAGCTAGATGAATGACGTGGGTAATGCTCTTTTCCTTAAAGATAGTTTGAAGTGTATTTAAATCTTGTATGTCTGCATGGATAAACTCATAATTCGAAGACGATTCAATATCTGACAAATTCTCTAGATTACCTGCATAAGTTAGTGCATCAAGATTATAAATTTTGTCTTCTGAAAAGGTGTTCACAAATAGACGTACTACGTGTGACCCTATGAAACCTGCACCTCCTGTGATAAGAATATTTTTCATATTTTATTAATCTTTAGTCCTTTAATTAATTTGAATATAGCATTTTAAAAAATCCAATCAGACCATTTGAATTGTATAGGCTTTAAACTGGAGTCAATTAGAATATTTATAACAAATAGCCTGAAAGTATTTGACGTTACTCGCTTGGATACAGCTTCGCCACCTCAGTCCCATAACTGATTAAAAACTGCTTATGTAAAAAGCCCCCTACTTACTCCAAAGTAAGAGGTGATCCTCAGAATATGTGCTACCTTTGACTGAGTCAAACTCAATTGGACTATAGCACACATACTTAATTTTTTTCTTTAACCTTAACTCTGCTTTCTGAACCAATTCAAAAGCATATTCTTTATCGATGTCTCCTACCAGAATTAGATCAATTATTTCGCTTGACAACCCCTTTGCAAGTTGACCAACAACTAGAACAAGTTCTAAATCACCAATTTGATCTATTACCTTCTCTATTATCTTATCCAAGCCCGTAAATTTCAACAAAATACTATTGATATCCCCAAAAAGAGGGTGCATTGTATTTGCTCTAAAAATCTTCTTATTCCCTTCTTGATTGGATTTTAATAATCCAGCCTTTTCCAGTTTATTCAACTCAAGGCGAATAGAATTAGAAGATTCACCAAATTCTGATTCCAAACCTCTTAGGTACGAGCTATTGCTACTATTTAAGAAGAACTTAAGCAGTAGTTTGATTCGCGTTTTAGAAGAAATCAGCGTTTCTATCATTTTTCAATAATGAGTAGCAAAACTACTCGTTTTAGATTTCATTACAACCTTTCATCCACTATTTCTTTCGGCAATGAAGATTTAACATCAAATAAAACTCCGTCCTTCATTAGCAGATTAAGCAAATTCATTTCTCTAAATTCATTATGTGAAACAGCGTGTATTACAGATGCGTAAACACCTGTCGGTTTATCAACTACTCTTATACCGTATTCACGATACACTTCATCTGTATCTACCCAAGGATCATAAACTTCTACTTCGGTGCCAAATTCTTCAAACTCTTCTATAATATCCACGACTCCAGAATTTCTAATATCCGGGCAATTCTCTTTAAACGTAATACCCAAGATCAATACTCTTGCTTGCTTAATCACATGATTTCTTGCTATAAGCATCTTTATGACCTTATTTGCCACAAAAGCTCCCATATTTTCATTAACTCGTCTGCCAGATAAAATCACATCTGGGTAATAACCTAATTGCTGAGCTTTGTATGTTAAGTAATATGGGTCTACGGAAATACAATGTCCACCAACTAGTCCAGGTCTAAAAGGAAGAAAATTCCACTTTGACCCTGCAGCTTCCAGCACTTCTACTGTATCAATTCCAATTCTATCAAAAATCAAAGCCAATTCATTGACAAAAGATATATTCAAATCACGCTGACAATTTTCTATCACCTTTGCCGCTTCAGCTACTTTTAGCGAAGATGCTTTAAATGTACCAGCGGTAATTACTGACTTGTAGAGCTCATCTACTATTTCTGCTATTTCAGGTGTGCTGCCACTGGTAACCTTCATTATTTTAGTAACCGTATGCACCTTATCTCCTGGATTGATACGTTCTGGGGAATATCCACAGAAAAAATCTTCGTTATACTTCAGTCCGCTTCCTTCTTCCAAAACTGGCACACATACTTCTTCTGTACACCCGGGAAATACGGTTGATTCATAAATTACAATGTCTCCTTTTTTCAAGACCTTAGAAATTGTGCCACTCGATTTTTCCAATGGAGTAAGATCCGGTCGCTTATTTTTATCTATGGGAGTAGGTACCGTAACTACGTAAATAGTGCAGTCAGCAATATCTGCTGTGTTTCTGGAGTAAGATAGTTTTGTTGCTTTTGTTAGCTCTTCCGAATCTACTTCTAATGTGGAGTCTACTCCACTTTCTAATTCATCTATGCGTGATTGATTAATGTCAAACCCTACGGTCTCATATTTTTTGCCAAACTCTACAGCGAGTGGTAGCCCAACGTAACCAAGACCTATTACGCCTATTTTTTGTTCAGATAAATTCAATTTATTCTTGGTTTAGAAAGTGCAGCGAATATCGTATCTAAAGATCGATTTACCTCAATTAAGCCAAGACAAAAAGTCTGTTGTACGCTACTTCTGCTTTTTGAATACTTGGTAGGGTAATTCTATCTTTATGCTCTGTCCCAACGTATCTATACTAACCAAGAAATATTCCTCCTTATTTTTTCTTAAAATATCTACCTGGTGTCCTGCCAGAGGGCCTTCCGTTACTATCACCTGCTCGCCTATTTCGAAGTCTACGGGGGTATTTATAGACTCCAGCGAGTATCCAGATGAAATAATCCGCTGTAGACTATCTATCTCTTTATCCAAAACTATGGCATCTCCACCATTGTAGCGGAGATAAGCTATAACGCCGCGGAGCATTAGCACCTCATCTCGTTGCAACTTGGTTGGTTTTACAAAAACATATCCGTTGAACAACGGAAATTCCACCCATTTTTTGCGGTCGCTCCATTGTCGAAGCTTTTTATACAACGGTAAATAATGCTCTATTCCTGCCTCTCCAAGCTGTTTAGCTACTTGTTTTTCTTGCCTACTCGCTACATAAACTACTTTCCACACTGCTTTATTCTCCATCCTCGTTCACCTAAAAAGTCCATCCGCCTAGGGTGGATGGACTTCATATTTTATAATTTAATCGTTCTATTTTACGCCGTGCATTAGTTTTTTGAGGATTGGGTTTAAGGCCATTAGCAATAATCCAGCACCAATTGGTACTAAGGTGAAAATCATAAAGAAGTAACTCATACTATGACTTTCTACGATAGCGTCTATCTGCCCGCCAACTGCACCTGCTGCTTTATTTCCCAATCCTACGGCTATGTACCAAAGGCCAAACATCATGCCGATTACCTTAGCAGGAACAAGTTTAGATACATAAGACAAGCCAACAGGCGACAAACTCAATTCGCCCAATGTGTGAAATAAGTAAGCTAATATGAGCCATATAATACTCACGGATGCCGTTTCGGCTCCTTGCGGAATACCTGCTGAGCCATAAGCCAAAATCCCAAAACCAAGTCCTAATAAGACCAAGCCTATTCCAAACTTGACTGGTGCCGAGGGATTATACTTACTCTCCCATATTTTGGCAACCAAAGGGGCAAAAGCTATAATGAAAAATGAGTTAAGAATCCCAAACCAAGAGGCAGGAATTTCAGGTTTATCCGCATCCCATTGCTTCATAAGCATCCAAACTACAACACACCAAATAATCGCAAACGAGGTTCCTAAGAACAAATTGGAAGCGAAATATTTTCTGAATGTGATTTTAAATAGCTTGAACAATACATAAGTGATGATGATAAGCGGAACGATAGTCAACAGTGTATTGGCTATCCTAAATGTATTTGCTGCTGCTCCTTCCAGTACTCTGTTTGTATAATCGGCTGCAAAAATGGTCATAGAACCACCTGCCTGCTCAAAACACGCCCAAAAAAATATCGTAAATAAAGCAAGTACTCCCACCACAATATACCGATCAAACTGTACTGATGGACTTACTTCCTCTTGAATATCGACCTCGTCCTCATTTCCTATCTCCTCTATCGCGTCAGAAATGTCAAATTTAACAGCGGCCTTGGGGCCAAGACCAATATTTCCAAAAATCCCTTGAGCAAACCAAAACTGAAGCATACCGAAGAACATAAAAATCCCTGCAAGACCAAAGCCCCAGTGCCATCCTTGAGTTTCTCCTACATATCCACAAAGCATAATACCTAAGAAGGCACCAGCATTTACGCCCATATAAAAAATGGTAAACGCCCCATCTTTTTTCTCTTGAGCATTTTTATAAACGCCGTTTATGATAGACGTAATATTGGGTTTAAATAGTCCATTACCTGCAACTAAGAATGCTATACCGGCGTACAGTCCCCAAGGTGTGTCTAAGGCCATGGATGCGTGACCAAGTGTCATGATTAAAGCTCCTAAAGCTACTGCCCAGCGATATCCCAAAAGTTTGTCAGCTAACAGACCGCCTATGATAGGTGTGAAGTACACCAACATAGTGTAAGTGCCATATAGCCCAAGAGCTTCTTCCCTACTCCAAGCCCAACCACCATCTACTAAACTAGACGTAAGGAATAAGACCAAAAGTGCTCGCATACCGTAGTAGGAGAATCGCTCCCACATCTCGGTAAAGAATAATATAAACAAGCCACTTGGATGACCCATTAATAGGTGTCGGTTCATTTCAGAACCTTCGAATCTGAATTTTGTTGTACTCATAAGGTCTTAATGCTACGAAGTGACTATTCTACGCCATGCATCCATTTCTTGAGTGGGAAACTAAGAATAAATAGAACGACACCAGCAGTTATTGGAATACCAACTAAAATCATAAAGAAATCTGACATCGTTGACGTCTCTGCAATTTTCTCCATATATCCTGAGAACGAACCGGCCAGTTTATTACCCATAGCCGAAGCAAAAAACCAAACGCCGAACATAATTCCTAACAGACGCTTTGGAGATAATTTGTTCACGTAAGAGAGCCCTACTGGAGATAAACTAAGTTCACCCATAGTATGGAGCAAGTAAGCTAATACTAAGAATATCATACTCGCCTTTTGTACTGAATCACCTCCTACATTGGCTGCTGCATAAACAAGTGGAATAAATCCTATTCCAAGCAAGAATAATCCAATGGCGAACTTCTGCGGTCCATTCGGATTATACTTAGATGTAGCGAGTTTCTGCCAAACAAACGAAAAGAAAGGAGCTAAGGTGAAGATGAAAAATGCATTTAAACCTTGAAACCAAGTAGTTGGTACTTCATCCGCTGAATCAGCAAAACGAGTGTAAATCATATACCCAATAAGCCCTGCTAGTGATACTACACTAAGTGCCATAAAGCCCATAGCCAAAGGATAATATTTTCCAACTGCCTTTGTCATACCGATAAACATCCAAATTAAAATTATGACGGGTGTCGCTGAAAGCAATCCTGAAATAATATTGAATGTTAATTGTGCCCCTTCACTTAAAGTGCGATCAGTATAATCATTTGCGAAAATAGTCATACTACTACCTGCTTGCTCAAAAGCAAACCAGAATAGTATAGAGAAGAATGCTAAAACACCAACTACGACTAAGCGTTGAGTCTCAACTTTGGTTAAGGGTGCTTTTTTCACTTCCTCTACAGAATCTATGACATCTTGATTGTTATCTAAATTTCCTTTTGTGGGAGCAAGACCTATATCTCCAAACATTTTTTGAGATAATTGAAACTGAATAAGACCGATAAACATAAAAATTCCTGCAAGACCAAACCCATAGTGCCAGCCGTAAGTCTCACCAAGGTACCCACAAAGTATAGAACCTAAGAAAGCACCTACATTAATACCTTGATAAAAGATGGTATAACCTGCATCCTTCTTAGGCGAACCGTCAGGATACAATTGTCCCACGATTGATGATATATTTGGTTTGAAAAATCCATTTCCTATAATGAGTAAGCCTAAACCTAAATAGAAAGCAGGTAATGGCTCAAATGCCAATGACAAATGTCCCAAAGTCATTAATACCCCACCGATAACAATGGCTTTACGAAAGCCGAATAACTTATCTGCTAAGATTCCGCCTAGTATAGGCGTTATGTATACAAGCATTGTATAATTACCATATAAATCTCCCGCTTCAGCACTTGTCCATCCTAGTCCTGCATTTTCGGCTGTCACCTTACTTACCAGATAAAGCACCAATAAAGCTCGCATTCCGTAATACGAAAAACGTTCCCACATCTCCGTGAAGAAAAGCATAAAAAGCCCCACTGGGTGGCCGAAAATTTCTTTTTCAGTTGCTATGTTATTCGACATATAGTTTTGATTTAATTTTGGGTAAAAATAATTTTAAATATTGAATTACAAATTCTCTAAAACAAAATTGGTCATCTTGGTATAAAGGTGGAGTCTCGTATAGCCGCCATAAATCCCGTGATTTTTGTTGGGATAATACTCAGAATCAAAAGGAATGTTATTCTTAATAAGCTCGTTTACCATCATCACACTATTTTCAAAATGTACGTTATCATCGCCGGTGCCATGCACTATGAGATACTTACCTTTTATATCCTTCACAAAATTGATGGGTGAATTATCATCATACCCGCTTCCATTATCCTGCGGCAATGCCATATATCGCTCGGTATATATATTATCATAAAATCTCCAATTGGTCACCGGTGCTATAGCTATGGCCATTTTGAACACATCATTACCCTTGGCCAACGCTAAACTGCTCATATACCCTCCGTAGCTCCATCCCCAGATGCCAATTCTGTCTTGGTCTACGTAGGCGAGTCTAGCTAAGGTTTTAGCAGCACCTATCTGGTCCTCTGTTTCATATTTACCCAGTTGCTTGTAGGTCATTTTCTTAAACTCCTCTCCTCTTGCTCCCGTTCCTCTGTTGTCTACTGATACTATTATCATATCATGCTTATTGGCCAACATCTGGTGCCAGTAAAAATTGCTATACCCAAAACTATTTTTCACGGTTTGTGAACCGGGACCACCATATACGTGCATTAGCATAGGATACTTTTTGGCACTATCAAAATTAGCCGGTTTTATCATCCAATAATTGAGCTCCTGGCCATTTATAGGGAGCGTGCTAAATGTTATGTCTCCTAAGGTAAAATCTGCATTACGCTTTGTGAAATCTTCATTGTCTTCTACCACTCGCTGGGTTTGCCATTCCGAATTTTTGATGGTATACTGATGTGGTACCGTAGCACTCGTATAACTGTGTAAGGCCAGTGAATAATCTTTACTAAACTTAGCGGTATGCCAACCCGACTCGGTAGTAAGTCGTGTTTTGTTTTTCCCAAGAAAATCAATGCTATAAATGTGTCGCTCGGTAGAAGCCACTTCGGTAGATGTAAAATAAATTTTCTCATTAGCATTGTCTATACCTAGCACTTTCTCCACTTCCCAATCTCCTTTTGTGATTTGATAAATTTGAGGTCCATCTAATTTATGGAAGTATAGGTGCTTATGCCCATCGGACTCGCTGCTCACTATCATATGCTTTCCATCCTTTAGAAAGAAAATATCATCGGTAATATCCACGTAGTATTTGCTTGTCTCTTCTAAGGATTGCTCTACACTGGTTCCTGTAACCATAAGTAACTCCCATTTATTCTGTAACCTATTGAGCCGCTGTACAGATAATACATTGGGGTCTGTTGTCCACTTAATACGAGGTAGATACTGATCATTTTCACTGCCCAACTCAAGTTTTGTACGTTTTCCTTTTGCGGCATCTGCTATGTATACGTCTACTACACTATTTGCCTCTCCAGCTTTCGGATATTTGAACTTATACTGCTCCGGATATAAGTCTCCATATGTGGTCATTTGCCATTGTTTCACGGCACTTTCGTCAAATCGGAAATAAGCCAGCTTCGTACCATCGGTGTTCCACTCAAATCCGCGACTCATACCAAACTCTTCTTCGTACACCCAATCAACCGCTCCGTTTATAATCGCGTTGTATTCACCGTCTTTGGTTATTTGTTTGGTTTTGCCTTTGGCCAAATTTAGCGTATATAGATTATTACCTTTTACATAGGCCACCATCTTTCCGCTAGGATTCATAGTGGGATAACGTACTTGCTCGGCTTTACCCAAAAGAGCATTATTAGCCAAACTTACCACCACGAAATCACCTCGACTAGAGTGACGGTAAATAGATTTAGAGTTGTAGTACAATAAAACTTTCGACTGGTCATCATTAAACGTATAGGAGCTAAAACCCACTTTCTGACCGTTAAATACATTCTTAGCATTCATTAGTTCCTTTACCTTTTTACCTGATATATAATCGTATTGATTGATAACATCAAAACCATCCTCGTCTTTTTCCTGAATACAATAACTCTTACCATCATTCAGATTCACAAAACCACTAATAGTCTTAGGGTAAAACGTGCCACTGGCCCATATATCGGTAAGTTCAATGTTACGCGTTTGGCTATTGGCCCCAAAAGAGCATACAACTAATATGAATAAAACTATGTTTCGCATTGTTCTTATAAATTTGCTTCAATTATACGTGTTTTATAAAATGGATTGGGTACAAGAATTGGTAAATTTAGTCGGTGATAAAATTATATCCGTTGATAAGGAGACCTTAACGGCCTACGCTAGCGATTATACCGAAGACTTGGTACATCTGCCCGATGTAGTGGCTAAACCAACCACAGTAGAAGAAGTGTCTTCTATCTTAAGATATTGCAATGCTAATGGCATACCCGTAACCCCACGCGGGGCAGGCACGGGTTTGAGTGGTGGCAGTTTGCCCACTCACGGAGGTGTTTCACTTTCTATGGAAAAATTCAATAAAATCCTCGACATAGACGAAGCCAATTTTCAAGCGACGGTAGAAAGTGGTGTGATAAATGAAACTTTTCAGCAGGCTGTTAAGGAACGTGGACTTTTTTATCCTCCCGACCCTGCCAGTAAAGGAAGTTGTTTTTTGGGCGGTAACATTGCTCATAGCAGCGGAGGCCCAAAAGCTCTGAAGTATGGAACTACTAAGGACTATGTGCTCAACTTAGAAGTAGTAATGGCCAATGGCGAAATCATATGGACAGGTGCCGATACACTCAAAAATAGCACAGGATACAATCTTACACAGCTTATAATAGGCAGTGAAGGTACACTAGGGGTAGTGACCAAAATAGTTTTCAAACTACTTCCTCTACCCAAACACGACTTACTAATGCTCGCGAAATTTGGCAGTATAGAAGATGCGTGCAAGGCAGTACCACAAATATTCATCAATGGAATAAGTCCTAGTGCTATAGAGCTGATGGAACGAAATGCCGTAGAGTATGTGACAAAACATAGTGGCCTATCCCTTGACCCCTCTCAGCAGGAAATGGGAATAAAAGCATATTTACTCATTGAAGTAGATGGAAATGATATGGAGCAACTCTTTTCGGATTGCGAAGGAATAAATGAGGTGTTGGAGGCCAATAATGCGTTGGAAGTGCAATTTGCCGATACGGCTGAGCAAAAAGAGCGTCTGTGGAAAATACGCCGAACGATAGGCGAAATGGTAAAACTGCACAGCATCTATAAGGAAGAAGATACCGTGGTAAAACGGGCAAACCTACCTGCTCTGATGCACGGTGTAAAAGCAATCGGCAAAGACTGTGGTTTTGAAAGTGTGTGCTATGGACACGCTGGAGATGGGAATTTGCACATCAATATCCTCAAAGGAGAGATGAGCGATGAACACTGGGATGGACCACATTTGGAAGAGGGTATTCGCAAGATATTCAGGCTTTGCAAAAAACTAGGAGGAACCATAAGTGGAGAACACGGTATAGGATTGGTACAGAAAAAATACATGAATGAGGTACTGGAACCTATTCACATTGAACTCATGAAAGGGATTAAAAAAACATTTGACCCAAAAGGAATTTTGAACCCTGGGAAGATATGGGAGTAGCCGTTATCGTGGATCAGAAATACGACCTATAAACAGAATATTGTCAGCCTTATTATCTGCCAACACAAAAATGTATGGTGAATTGAAATCTACCTGAGGTGGCAGACTGGTAAGGACTGCACCCGCGGCTGTAACGGCAGCACCCTCCGTACCTCTCTCATCTACAGTCATAAATGTTTTATGCACTACACGAGATATTGCCACATTATTCTGCTCTGCCATTTTGGATAAATCTGCCCCGGAGGTAAACATATCCTCTATTCCAAGTACTCTCAAGGCATCTTTGATAGTTTCATTTTTATACTCAACAGTGAACTTAGGCATGGTAAACATTAGTCGTTTTTGTGCTAAGCCTTCTTTCACCGCTTTAAACGTATCGTAATCAAAGTTGGCTATCAATTCATTCACATCTCCGCTCTGTGGCTTTATGAGAAACATCGAAATTTCTTCTCCCTTGTACGGTAGTTCTACAGCCACAAGTTCATTATCAGTATAGGTGCTGAATGTCCTATCTGCAAAAAGTGTTGGTGTTTGCACAACTTCACTGCTTTGTAAGGTAAAATCCCGATCTCGGGTACTTTGTTCTACGAATCCATCTTTCCAGTCTGCCTTCAGATAGAGGGCATTTACTAAAAACATCACCTCATCACTCGCTATATTATCTAGTATGGTGGGGATTCGAGTCTTGGTTTTATCACTTACCCAACCGTTAATGGCATTGAGCGACTGTTCCTCGTTGCTAAAATCTTGACTTAAGATAGTAGCATTAAAATTGCTTACTAAGTCTTGTTCATATTGTGGCAACAAGTTTAATCTCTTTTCATCATAAAATGCCGCATTGCTAAGCTCTATCACGGCGTGTCCATTGCGTGAGTTCAACCAAGTATTAAACTCTTTAGCCGATTGTAAAATATCGTCTTTAGATTCGCCATTGGCCAATGCATTGGCGAGCTCATCAGCCGTATTGCCGTCGGCACCTTGCAATATCATTTGTATAACCGAGGAAACCGAGGAAGGAGAAATTATAACATTCTTATCCTCAGGCTCTTGACTTATAATGGTCTTAAACAGATTGGTAGAAAAATCAGAAGTCAAACTCATTTCAATGTTCGGTGTACTTGGGTTAGGTGTGGATGGAGTGCTTTCCTCGCAGCCAGCACCTAGTAAACTTATGATGGTCAAAACCACTAGAACAGATAAATTTTTCATGATGGTCAAAATTACGAATACAACGTTGTTGAAGACTCATCAATTCGTCATAAATTGATAGTACTAATGACTATTAGTCTGTTGAAGCCACATTCTCAAACACAAACTGCTTGTTTTTTACATCCATTTTGATGACACTATTTGCCGATATTTTACCAGATAAAATATCTTTAGATAGTGGATTGAGTACCTCACGCTGCATAGCTCGCTTGAGCGGTCGTGCACCAAACTGTGGGTCGTAACCTATCTCACCTAGCCAATCCAGTGCTTCGCTGCTTGATGTAATCTCCACACCTTGGTGTTCGAGCATTTTTTGTAAACTACGGAATTGGATATCTACGATACCGCGTATGTTTTCGCGAGTAAGTGGTTTGAACATCATAATCTCGTCTATGCGATTGAGAAACTCTGGACGAATAGATTTTTTGAGCAATTCGAACACCTCCAACTTGGTTTTCGCTTCTATCTGCTCGCCATTGGTATCATTTACCTCGGCAAATCGCTCTTGAATCAAATGACTACCAATATTACTCGTCATTATCACAATGGTATTCTTAAAATTGGCTACACGGCCTTTGTTATCTGTAAGTCTGCCGTCGTCTAATACTTGCAGTAAGATATTAAACACATCAGGGTGAGCCTTTTCTATTTCGTCTAGCAATATGACCGAATACGGCTTTCTTCGGACGGCCTCTGTAAGCTGCCCACCTTCATCGTACCCCACGTATCCTGGAGGAGCTCCTACGAGTCTGCTTACGGTATGTTTCTCTTGATACTCACTCATATCTATACGCACGAGTGCATCCTCTTTATTGAATAGATACTCCGCTAGAGCTTTGGCCAATTCTGTTTTTCCTACTCCCGTAGTACCCAAGAATATAAAGGAACCAATTGGCTTATCGGGGTCTGATAGTCCTGCTCTGCTTCTGCGTATGGCATCGGATATGACTCCTATGGCGTCCTCCTGCCCTACTACTCTATTATGTAATTCTGTTTCTAAGTTTAGCAATTTTTCGCGTTCGCTTTGGAGCATACTTTGCACTGGAATACCCGTCCATTTGCTCACCACTTCGGCTATATCTTCGCTTGTTACTTCTTCTTTTACCAAGCTACTGTTCTCTTGCTTTTCGAGCAATTCGGCTTTGAGTTTATCCAGTTCTTCTTCGGTTGTTTTTATCTTGCCGTAGCGTATCTCCGCTACTTTACCAAAATCACCTGCACGCTCGGCTTGGTCGGCCTGCATACGCAGCGATTCTATCTCCTTTTTCTTATTTTGTATTCCGTCTACTACGGCTTTTTCTTCTTGCCATTTGGCTTTTAGCTGATTACGTTCTTCGGATAGGTTGGCTATTTCTTCGGATAGCAGCGATAGTTTCTTTTCGTCTTTCTCCCGTTTTATGGCTTCACGCTCTATCTCCAGTTGCATGATACGGCGTTCTATCTCATCCAGTTCTTCGGGAACAGAATCTATCTCTAGTCGCAGTTTTGCCGCCGACTCATCCATTAGGTCTATCGCCTTATCAGGCAAAAATCTATCTGAAATATAGCGTTGCGATAACTCTACTGCGGCAATAACCGCCTCGTCTTTGATACGCACCTTGTGATGTACCTCATACTTTTCTTTTATTCCTCTAAGTATTGATATAGCATCTTCTTGGCTTGGCTCGTCTACCAGTACCGTTTGGAAACGACGTTCCAAAGCCTTATCCTTTTCTATATATTTTTGGTACTCGGCGAGTGTGGTCGCCCCAATGGCTTTCAGTTCACCACGTGCTAGGGCCGGCTTGAGAATATTGGCAGCGTCCATTGCTCCTTCTCCACTTCCTCCTGCACCTACAAGCGTATGTATCTCGTCTATGAAGAGTACAATCTCACCATCGGCATTCGTCACTTCCTTGATTACGGCTTTTAGTCGTTCTTCAAACTCGCCTTTATACTTTGCACCTGCTATGAGTGAACCCATATCTAGGCTATAGATTTGTTTGCTTTTTAGGTTTTCGGGCACATCACCGCTTATTACGCGATGGGCTAGTCCTTCGGCTATGGCAGTTTTTCCTACTCCTGGCTCGCCTACTAGTATAGGATTGTTTTTGGTTCGTCTACTCAGTATTTGCAACACTCTTCGTATCTCCTCGTCTCTGCCGATCACAGGGTCTAGCTTGCCACTTTTGGCTTCATTATTCAAGTTGCGAGCATATTTACCCAGTGAATTATACTGGCCCTCGGCACTGCTACTCGTGGCTCTGCTTCCTCCCCTCAATTCTTTGAAAGCCCTCATCACATCTTTCTTAGCCACACCAGCATCTTTGAGCAGATTGGCTACTTGGTCACTGCCTTCTATGAGGGCAAGAAAAATATGTTCGATAGTCACAAACTCATCGTCAAAATCTTTGAGATAAGAATTGGCTTTAATAATAGTTTGTTGGCTAGCGTTGCTCAGGTATTGACTTCCAGCACCGCTCACTTTAGGGTAGCTATAGAGTATTCCATCTAGTGCCTGGGTAATCCGTTGTGTATTGGCATTTACTTTTTTCAATGCATAAGCAACAATATCCTCGTCTACAACAAATAGAGCCTTTAAAATGTGCCCCGTTTCTATAGCTTGTTGCTGACCTATCATGGCTAGTTCCTGTGCTTTTTGAATCGCCTCTTGGCTTTTTATGGTAAAGTTTTTAGTATCCATTATATGCTAATCTTTAGTGAAGAGTTAATCGCTATGAATGTTAAACTCCAATTAACTTTCGATTCTACAACTTACATTGCAATTAGGAATCCAACGTAAGTTTTGAGACAAAAAGTCTCAAAACTCGTTTTAATCTTTTGGTTTTTAGGACATTATGTCTTAGTTGCTAGTCTTTACGATTAGATAGGTGACATTTTTTCTATTCAAAAACTATTTGAGATATCCTCTACCTCGTAACTCTTTATGAACTTCTGCAATATTTTCTGGCCATTCACCTTGAATGAGCCAATTTACGTCCAATCCGTGATAGATGGCTGTTTCCATTAATCGATGTGTGTGAGCAAATAACAACCTTAGTTCGTGCAGGCCTTGTTTATAATCCAGCCATTCATCTTCATGCATTTTGGCAATCATTAGCAGTATTTTGCATGCTCTAGCTACTATGTATGTACACAGTTTCCAACTTTTACCCTTGGTAGTTTCTCAATAACCGTAAAACCATTTTATCTTTTTCTTTGTCTGGTAATCGGCTCAGTGCTGTTTAAAATTCTTTTGTGAATGTCATATATTATTTCTTTATACGAACAAAAATAACACACGTTTAATTCTTTAACTTCGCCGCTCCATGAATCCATTTTTCGAACAATACACCACACCATTTGGCACGATACCTTTTAGCCAAATAAATATAGACAACTATGTACCTGCTGTACTACAAGGTATAGAAGATGCCAAGGCAGAAGTAAATGCCATAGTGAATAATGCTGCTCCACCTACATTCGAAAATGTAATAGAAGCAATAGAAAAAAGTGGTGAATTGCTTGGCAAGGTGACTTCTGCATTTTTTAACCTAAACAGTGCCGAAACGAGTGATGAGATGCAAGCTATAGCACAAGAAATATCGCCGCTACTCACCGCTCACGGCAATGAAGTAGCTATGAATGCCGCTTTATTTGCCAAGGTAAAAGCCGTTTATGATGGTGGTTTTGATGGGTTGACGATCGAGCAAAAAACATTACTAGAAAAGAGCTACAAAGGATTCGCGAGAAATGGGGCGAACTTGAACGTAGCTGACAAAGAAAAACTGAAGGCCATTGACACCAAAAAATCACAACTCTCTCTCACCTTCGGCGAAAATGTACTGAAGGAAAGTAATGCATTCCAAATGCACCTGACCAACAACGAGGACCTAGACGGACTACCAGACGGGATAAGAGAAGCTGCAGCCGTAGCTTATAAGTCTAAGTTTAAGGATAAATCTAAGTCTAAAGATGAGTCTAACGACTCATCTAACAACTGGTTATTTACCCTAGACTATCCGAGTTACCTTCCGTTTATGACCTACAGCACCCGCAGAGACTTACGTCAGAAGATGCACAGAGCCTTCGGAAGTAAAGGATTTCAAGATAATGAGAACAACAACGAGACAATCATACAAGAACTTGTAAAGCTACGTGCCGAACGTGCACAATTACTCGGATACGAGAGTCACGCTCACTATGTACTGGAAGAGCGTATGGCACAATCTCCGAGCAACGTGTACGACTTCCTCAACAACATTCAAGAAAAGGCTTTGCCTTTTGCTAAAAAGGAGTTCGAAGAACTGGAAGCTTATGCCAAAAAGATAGACGGCATAGACCAATTGCAAAAGTGGGATTCGGGTTACTACTCCGAGAAACTGAAGAAAGAGAAATTTGCGATAGACGATGAGCTGCTCCGCCCTTACTTTCAGCTAGAGAAAGTAGAACAAGGCGTGTTCCTAACGGCCGAAAAACTATTTGGAATCACATTTCATAAACGTACCGACATAGACAAATACCACGAAGATGTAATCACCTACGAGGTCAAAGATGAAAATGGTGAGCACCTTGCTGTATTCTATGCCGATTACTTCCCACGCCCGGGCAAACGCCAAGGTGCTTGGATGACAAGTTTCCGAAGTCAGAAAATAGAAAACGGTAAAGACCAACGCCCTCACGTGAGCATTGTATGCAACTTTACTAAGCCTACGGACACAAAGCCTTCGCTACTTACATTTAATGAGGTGACGACGCTCTTTCACGAGTTTGGGCACGCATTGCACGGAATGCTAGCAGCTGGCACGTACTCAAGCTTGAGTGGTACAAGTGTTTTCTGGGATTTTGTAGAGCTACCCAGCCAACTAATGGAAAACTGGTGCTACGAGAAAGACTGTTTAGACCTATTTGCCAAGCACTACGAAACAGGAGAAGCTATACCAGAGGAATACATTCAAAAGATAAAAGACTCGTCTAACTTTATGGCCGGAATGGGTACTGTGAGGCAAGTGAGTTTGGGTAAAATTGATATGGGTTTTCATAGCTTAAATGCTGAAAGCCAAAAGCTAAAAAGTATTAAGGAAATGGAGACAGAAGCTATAAAAGGCCTAGACTTTTATCCTGGGGTCGCGGAGACGTGCACGAGTACGAGTTTCTCGCACATTTTCCAAGGAGGATACAGCAGCGGATACTACAGCTACAAGTGGGCCGAAGTGCTGGATGCAGATGCTTTTGAAGCATTTAAAGAAAAGGGTATATTTAATAAAGCCACAGCCAAGAGCTTCCAAAAGAACATCTTATCTGCTGGTGGTACAGAACATCCATCTATTCTTTATAAACGATTTAGAGGTAGAGATGCAGAGCCAGATGCGTTGCTGAAGAGAGCTGGGTTGGTGAAGTAGGAAAACCCCTAACTCACCATCCCACAACATTGCAACTAACAACATGGTAAGTTACCCCCACCTTTTGGGAGAGATAAGAATAAGGTTTATGCTGTTGTTGCATTAAATGATGAGCATATACAAAACACCGTAAACTCCATCATACAGAACAATGAATGGCGGTTTATACATCAATTTGAGCCATTGACACAAACAACGCAAAACACTCATTGCTCTTATGGAAAACGGAGACAAAGGAATCACATCTACAGCCGTAATATCCAAATATAATCTAGGCTCATCTGCCACCGTATTGCGGAGTATAGAAGCATTGCAAAATGCCGAAATAGTAGAACGATAGGGCAATAGCATACAATTGCTAGACCCAGTATTTGAAATGTGGCTTGTACACAAACTTGGACTTCATGATAAGCTATAATTCACAAGTTACCGTATTGCAACTTACAACCTTGTAACCTAACCCGAACAGAAGAATACTTTAGCTAGATTGTACATACTCCAAACCTAGGAGTAAAACTTGGCAAAAGATTCAGCTACAATACTATCTTTTTCTTCTTCTAGATAAGCAATTAGTGCTTTGGCAGCAGGAGAAAGTCGTTTTTGCTTATCATACACCAAATTCCAAATCGTACGCAAGGGCAAATCGGATAATGAGTTGATTTTGATAGAACCAATTTGCAGCTCCGTCATAAGCCCAATGTGTGGCATAATACTATATCCTAATCCAGCAATTACCGCCTGTTTTACCGCTTCGTTAGATACAAGCACCATCTTTTTATAGCCTTTCACCTTATGAAGTTGGAGATAGGCCTCCATAGCTGCTCGCGTAGCGGATCCATTTTCCCTGAATATCAGCAATTTATCACTTAGCTCTTGGGGGCTTGTAACAGTGGGCATCTTGCTACTGCATACCAAGTTGAGTTCATTCTGCATCAGACTCGTAGCATTTAGATTTATAGAATTAGGCAGTACCGACACCATAGCGAAATCACACAGATTCTCTTCCAAACTCTTGACTACCTTGCCCTTATTGGTAACGTCTATATCAAGCTCCACTCCTGAGTATTTTTTCATGTATCCTTCTAAGAAAAAAGGCAACACATACTTAGCTGTAGACACAATGGAGATTTTGAGTTTACCAGTTACTAATCCTTTATAGCTGCTTACTGTTTCTTCTATTCTATCGGCATTGGCCATTATAATAGCACAATCCTCTGCCACTTTTTTCCCAAAGTCTGTAATAAACACCTTTCTACCTAAAATTTCTGTCAATGGAATTTCAAACTGTGTCTGTAACTTTTTTAGCTGCATAGAAACCGCAGGTTGCGAGAGATTGAGCTTTTCGGCAGCTAATGTAATGCTACCCATTTCTGCCACTGTGTGAAAAATCCGAAGTTGATTAAGTGTATAATTCATAAACGTTGCTTATGTTATGCATAACAAAAATAAATATAAATTTATGTATTAAAGAGTCAACCTTTGTACGGAACCAAGAATATAATGTATGAAACTATCCGTGCCATGCTGTAATACAGCACATCAATCTAAAGAATCTACAAAGGAAGTTTTGAATAGGCTACTGAATGAAGTATTGGAAGAAAAGAATCTCAAAGGAAGCCATAACCCCTTGTGGATAGATGAGAAAACACTTGATACAGACACCATACCTCCATTGGCCCTACATTCATTTTTATTACGCGTGGAGCAATTAGGAATAAGCTTTGCTACGGAGAGAAAAGTAACGGTTTCATTCGCATAAAAGAACAGGTGACTCTATTTAATCATAGGGGTTAGTCATTACCTACCTCTATCGCAACATACTGAATGATGAAGATTTTTTTATTTCCCCTTAATTAAATTTTGTAATTAGACGTTAGTTGTTTCTACATAAGCATCGTACAAGTTACGGTGCTTATTTTGTTAAGAGGTCAAGATTGCCAACCTTTTAGATAAACCGTGTTTAGCACTTTTAGCTAACGGTTTAAGTTGAATTGCTTGTTCTAGCTCTACTATATTTAATTTGTTTGAGTGATACCTCAACCAATAAATGCGTGCCATCGAAAATTCACTTTGCACTCGTTTTAACAATACCATCTTATCTCCTTTTCTCACCTCTCCATTTCGCAATACACGAACATACACACCACAATGAGGCTGATTGATAAATGGTTTTAAAACTTGCTGTGTCCCAAAACGCACTCCGAGTTTGTAACACGGTTCACGAGGCTCAGACACCTCAACTAATGTCTTTCCAATTTCATACTGATCTCCGATGTAGATCTTACGCTCATCTAACCCAGCAACTGTTAGATTTTCACCAAACATCCCCAAAGACCAATCAGCCTCTGGAAATTTTTTTTTCCAAGCGTCGTATATATCGGCAGTGAATAAGTAGCATGCTTTGTCTTTGCCTCCATGGTATTTTCTGTCTACTACAGCATCTCCTACTACATCTTCATTTCCCAAGAAAATACCATTAACCGGCTTTTTGAAAATCCCCGTCTGCTCCTCCTTCCCGTTCCAAACAATTGTTTTAGGCTTAGATATATTGGTAGATACTATGACCATTTGTATTATGAAACAAATAAACGACTTATAGCCAAGCAATCAAAAGTCAATACACTTCATTACTTTTACACACATGAATAAATTAACAATATTCTGCTTTATTGGACTGTTTGCATCTTGCAGCAGCTATCAAAAAATTCATATCACACCTCAAAGTACTGTCACTGTTCCTACGAGGGACAACCATGACTATTCGCGAATAATGTTGCACAACAAGTCGATGCAGGAGCTTCGAGCGTCTATCTACAGCACAGCTACAGATACTTCAACCGGCGGATTCGGCATAAACAAGCTTGCAAAAATCGAACTCACACTTAACAAATCTCAGCAACTTAAAATCACCAACCCTACAAATACCAAAGTAAAACTTAGTTACATAAGTTATAAGGCAGATGCCCCAAAGCAAACCGACAACGAGTACGTTTCATTTACCCTTCACAATAGTTCAGCGAAATCCATACCACTTATTATACCTGGCGTTATGAATCCTAACCTAAGTCCAATTAGCAATAGTGGCGTAGACTTAAAGGTAGGTCAAGAGATCTTATTCAAGCAAAAAGGTAAGACGTATGTGCTGTTAACTGTGGATAATAGCTACGCAAATAAAAAGGTTGATGTAGCCAAAATACTAAGACTTAGAAAGGAAGAATTGGGGATATAATCACTGTTGTTTAAAAGTATTCTAAAAATTATTTTGTATTCAATTATTTCACCCATTTAAAAGTAATAACTTCGCTTTTTAAAATGAATTTCAGCGACAGAATTAACAGAGTTGAGGAGTCCCTAACGATCGGGATGGCCAAAAAAGCAAGAGAGTTTAAAGACTTAGGAAAGGATGTAATTAGTCTGAGTCTTGGTGAGCCAGATTTCGACACGCCAAATCACATCAAAGAAGCGGCTATCCAAGCGATAAACGATGGTAAGACCAAGTACACTCCAGTAGGTGGAATACCTGAGTTGAAAAAAGCTATATGTGATAAGCTAGCTAGAGACTACAAAATAAAATACGCTGCCAATGAGGTAATGGTAAGTAATGGTGCTAAACAGTGTATTATGAATCTGATGCAATGTCTTATACAGGAAGGTGACGAAGTCCTCATTCCTCTTCCCTACTGGGTGAGTTACTCTGCTATGGCTGAATATAGTGGTGGGAAGTGTGTATACATCCCATCCAAATTTGAAGAAGGATTTGCCTTAGATTTAGACGTATTAGAGCAAAGCATCACTCCTCGCACTAAGGTAATCCTATTTAGTAGCCCAAACAACCCAGCGGGTTCTATGCTAAGCAAAGAACAATTATCCAAAATGGCTGGCATCGTTGCTAAGCACCCTCAAATAACGGTAATCAGCGATGAGATTTATGAGCATCTGGTTTTTGAGGAAAAACACGAAAGTATATCTCAATTTGAAGAAATAAGAGACCAAGTAGTCATAGTAAATGGTGTATCCAAAGGATTTGCTATGACGGGATGGCGGATAGGATGGATGGCAGGACCTGCAGCTATTATCAAAAAATGTGATGTCTTACAAGGTCAATTTACCAGTGGAGCAAATAGTATCGCACAGTGGGCATCCGCCGCAGCACTAAATAGCGACCTAAAACCTACCTATGAAATGGTAGAGGTGTATAAGCAACGAAGAGAAATGATGCGTGAACTTTTGGGTGAGATAGAAGGAATGGAACTAGACCAACCCAAAGGGGCCTATTACTTATTCCCCCGTGTATCGCATTTCTTTGGCAAAACGCTAAATGGTGTACTTATAAAAGATAGTCTGGACTTGAGTATGTATATACTAGAGCAAGGACTCGTAAGTACCGTGCCAGGTGTTGCTTTCGGTATGAACGATCATATCCGTATAAGCTATGCCAATAGTGAAGCTGAACTCCGCGAGGCGGCAAAAAGAATGAAGGAAGTTTTGAGCCTATGAACATAGGCCAGCTCTTTCAGCAGTTTGAAAATACCAAGATATTGGTACTTGGAGATATAATGGTAGATGCTTACTTCTCTGGAAGTGTCACTCGTATTAGTCCTGAAGCACCGGTACCCATTGTAAACTTGCGTAATAAAGAGCAACGACTCGGTGGTGCCGCTAATGTGGCTCTCAACTTAAAATCGCTTGGAGCGGAACCTATTATTTGCAGTGTAAAAGGCAATGATGCCGACGGTAACATTCTAAAAGAACTATGTAGCAAAGAGGGCCTCCTGACCCACGCCTTAATCAATGATTATAGCCGACGCACCACGGTAAAAACACGCATAATCGGCAACAATCATCAGCTGCTTCGTGTAGACGAAGAGGATACTGAACCTATAGAAGAATCGGTAGAAGACTTGGTATATGAGGCTGTGAAGAGTCTTATTACGGAGATAGACGTACTTATCTTTCAGGACTATAACAAAGGACTGCTTACTCCATCGCTTATTGCACGTGTGATTACGCTTTGCAAAAAAGGGAACGTACCTATGGTGGTGGACCCTAAGTTTCATAATTTTTATGAGTACCAGGGAGTTACTCTATTTAAGCCCAATAAGAAAGAGATTACTGAGGCCGAAAATATCATCGACAAACTAGGTTTAGACGATATAAAAAAGGTAGCTCAAGTAGTACGCAAAAAATTAAATGCGGAACGTATAATGACCACATTGTCCGAAGATGGTGTACTTATAGATACTGCTCATGAAACGGTACATCTTCCTGCTCATCCACGAAAGATTGTGGACGTAAGCGGTGCTGGAGACTCTGTACTATCCGTTGCAGCACTGTGTGTAGCTGCTGGCGTAAGTAATGAAATCACCGCTGCACTATCTAACTTAGCAGGTGGCATTGTGTGTGAACAAATCGGGGTAGTTCCTATAGACCGCGATCTCTTATTCATTGAAGCAATGGAGCTTACAGTGAGTGAGAGTTACTAATTGTCTCACATAGAAATCTTAATAAGCTATAAAATCTCAGAAAACCTGAGATATAGATTCAGGTGAGGTTATTCCAATAAATCTGGTCTTCGTTCTTGTGTTATTTTGAGGGCTTGCTCTTCTCGCCATTCAGCAATCTTAGCAAAGTGACCGTTCTTTAGCACATCGGGCACTTGTAAGCCACGATACTCAGCTGGACGCGTATATACGGGCGGTGCTAACAGACCATCCTGAAAAGAATCAGTAAGAGCACTCTCCTCGTCAGAAATTACGCCGGGTATCAATCTGCAAATACTATCAGCTACCACTACCGCCGCTAGCTCTCCCCCACTCAGTACATAATCTCCTATACTAATTTCTTTGGTGATTATCTCATCACGTATGCGTTGGTCTATTCCTTTATAATGACCACAGAGTATGATTATATTCTTCTTTAGCGAAAGTTGGTTGGCTTCACTCTGATTATAAACTACGCCATCGGGACACATATAGATTATCTCATCATACGTTCGTTCGTTTTGTAGTTTTTCTATACAATCAAATACAGGCTCGCAGCGAATAACCATTCCGGCTCCTCCACCGTACACGGTATCATCCACCTGCTTGTACTTACCCAAGCCATAATCCTTGAGATCGTGTAGTACAATCTCTACAATGCCTTTATCCTTAGCACGTTGTACAATACTGTGGTTCAATGGACTTTCCATTAGCCGCGGCTGTACCGATATGATATCTATTCTATGCATTATAAGTCGAGTAATCCCTCGGGGAGTTGTAGCCAAATTTCCTTATTTTCCTCTGATATGTAGTCGATAAAGTCTTCTACCAAGGGAATATATTTTTCCTCGCCATTATACTCTACCGTGAGCATCAGCTGTTGCGGCATTTCTTGTACATCGAGCACCTTACCTATGGTTCCTAGTTTTTTATCTATAAGTTCAAAACCTATGAAGGTAAGCTCTGACTCTAGGGGCAATACTTCTTGATCGGTAAATAGTTCACTACCACTAATCTCTTGAGCATATTCATAAGTATCTACAAACCGAAACTTAATCACTGGCTCATCTGGTTTGCCTTTCAGATTATCTACTCTGAAAGGGATATACTGACCGTCAAGCTTTATAAAAACAAAATCGTCCCGCTTTAGCGAGACGATTTTGCGTTCCAACCTAAGTTGGACTTCACCTTTATAGCTATGTGGACGACTGATGTATCCTATAGATATCAGACTATCCTTATTTATCATAGCGTAGTGTATATATTATTCTGCTGGGGTTTCAGTAGCTTCCGCTGCTGAAGCCTCAGGTGCTTCAGTTGCCTCTGCTGCTGGAGCTTCCACTGCTGCTTCATCAGTAGCTTCAGGTGCTTCAGTTGCCTCTGCTGCTGGAGCTTCCACTGCTGCTTCATCAGTAGCTTCAGGTGCATCACCTTCTGCCGCTGCCTCCGCTGCATCTTCTGCCACACCTTCAGGTGCATTTTTCTCAGCAATTGCTTTTTCACGAGCGATACGAATTTCTTCTTCACGTTTATGAGCTGCTGCCGCTTGTTCCGCTGCCGACTGAGTTAGTCCTTCTGCTTTTGAGGCTATCTTGTCTGCCTTTTCTTGCATCCACGCATCAAATTTAGCTGCTGCTTGCTCTTCCGTTAATGCACCCTTAGTTACACCCTTGTTCAGGTGATGCTTGTACAAAGCACCTTTGTAAGAAAGTATTGCTCTACAGGTGTCAGTAGGTACTGCACCATTACCTAACCAACGAACCGCATCGTCTAGGTTAAGATCAATTGTTGCTGGATTTGTGTTCGGATTATACGAACCAATTCTCTCAATAAATCGACCATCCCTAGGAGCTCTTGCATCCGCCGCCACAATGTAGTAGAAAGGTTTTCCTTTTCTTCCTTGTCTACGAAGTCTTAATTTTACCATTTTGTTATTATTTTTAATCCCGAAGGTTCTCCTTGTTCCTTCAGGGCTGCAAAAGTGGCCTTTTATTTTTACTTTACAAACACTTTTTAACACTTAGCCATAATAGCCCAGAATGTATGAATCAACGATCACTCACAAGCGGATTTTGGCTTACCTGCAGCCCAAGATAATATCTGTTTTCACTATACCAACACTGTGTTTGAGTTGTATCAGCTTAGTTTCATCATAGTCATCTAGGTATGTGTCTATAAGTAGTTTTATCCATGACAATTCTGCCTTTAGTTTCCAGTGTTCACCATCCTTTTTGTGCAAAACCAAAAATAATCTGTTTGCTTGGTGAAATCTTGCTTGCTTACTTTGGTTGACATACAGCCATTTAGCTAGGTCTGTGGGGTCCGATATTGCGACATCCACAGGTTTATCATATCCCGCCGGATAAACACTCGTTTTAAGGTCAAAAGGAATGCCGTCTATGTAAAAGTCTTTTTCGCGGTCTTTTGAGTATTGCACCTTACGTACTCGTTTGTGCTCATTGAAGATCTGTTCTACCGCTATAGAACTTTGAAAGTTGTACCATCTGTTGAGGGCGTAATTCCGAATAGCCTTATAATGACTATGTGAGTGAAATACCGTCGCTATTTTGGTAAGCACATCATCAAAATTTGGGATAGTATAGATAAAGTTAGTCTGCGAATCCCAAATATTGGCCTGCCTCCTTCCCCACTTATAGTCCACCGACCAGCGTTTCTTCAATTGTGTTTCTACGTGTAATAAATCCACTCTTTGCAAAGAAAAGTGTTGCTCATAGATATACAATCATATTCATTCGTATTTCTTAATCTAGATTAATTTCAGAATTAAAATAAGCGTGCATATTTGTGTGATGAATGATAAAATAAAAAACAATAAGACCCTTAATATCCTTTTATGGATTGCTCAAGCGTTAATGGCAGCCATGTTTATTATGGCTGGAGTATCCAAAACTTTTCAGCCTATCATAGCTCTTGCGGAATCTATGCCTTGGGTAAATGATGTCTCGAGTATGATGGTACGATTTATTGGAGTAAGTGAACTGCTTGGAGGTATCGGGATTATACTCCCTTCTCTTTTGAGAATCAAACCTAAACTTACAGTGTATGCAGCATTAGGCTTAGTAGCAGTAATGATAATGGCTGCTGGCTTCCATACGATGCGTGGCGAATATCCTGCTATCGGGGCTAACGTAATATTCTCAGCGATACTTGGGTTTATAGCTTGGGGCCGCAGTGCCAAAGTACCTGTTGCCGCTAAGGCATAGTCTACTTCTTTAAGAATATAAAATTAGGCTTTGCTCAAACATTTGGGTAAAGCCTTTTTTATGGATGTGAACACTGTAAACTCCATTCATCTGGTTAACCAATTCTGCAATTTCATTACTTTTGTGATATGAGTAAGTTCATGGTATCCCCAACATTCCTATTTACCTATGTTGCTCTTCTAATCGGTGCTTATACCCAAGCACAAACAACCTATAACATCACCACGCCAAAACAACTAGAAGACCAGACGTACGCTCCTGGCGATGTAATAATATTGGCGGATGGCACATATAACACCGATGAACGCATTGATTTTGTGGGAGATGGCACAGCGGCCAACCCTATTACTTTCAGACCTGAAACTCCAGGTGGTGTGAAATTCACCGGAGGACTACGGATGAATATAGGTGGTGACTATGTGGTAGTAGACGGTTTTCACTGGCAAGGCGGATATGGGGCAAGTAATTTTATTCAATTTCGCAATGGTACCGACTACGCCAATCACAGTAGCATACAAAACTGTGTGATAGACGGACTAGCCATAGAACCAGATGATGTAGCAGACGATTTAGCCGAAGGATCTAAAACAAAGCACCGTTGGATAGTGCTGTATGGCACCTATAACAACGTAATCAACTGTACGTTTATGAATAAAAATAGTGCAGGGGCACTCATCCTTACAGAGTATCAATACAATGCTGAGGCAGATAGATGTGCCAACGTAGGCCATACGATAAGCAACAATTATTTTTATAAGTATGCCAAAGTAGACCCAACCTTAAGTAACTCCGGCGATAGTGAGACCATACGTATAGGTACAAGCGAATACCAAAACGTGAACAGCAACGTAGTAGTAAGCAACAACTATTTTGTGGAGGCTGATGGTGAAAATGAAATCATAACCAATAAGAGCAAAGGGAATACGTATGAAAATAACACCTTCAGACGATGCCGAGGCTCCTTGGTACTTCGTCACGGCTCAGACGCTACGGTAAGTAGCAATTATTTTATAGGAGAAAATATAGATGGAACTGGCGGAATACGCATCACTGATAGTGACCACACCATTACCAACAACTATATACAAGATTGCATCACGGTATTGAGCCAAGCCAAATGGAACAACGGAATAACCTTCCTAGGTGGTGGCGATAATGCAGCTGTACCGTGTACTTCTACTAGTGTTTCCAATGGTTACCAAAAATCACAAAATATCAATGTATCTAATAACACCTTTGTAAATACCAATGCACCCTTGTTTTACAACACCGACAAAGGTTCTACCGACCCAACGGGAACGGTAGCTAATAATCTCATCTATTTTGCAACGGGAAATGCCAATACCTCGGATGTGATAAGCGGCGATGATGCCTCAGCATACGCCAATTTGGGCACAGCTCTTACTTACAGTGGCAATGTGTTCACTGGCACATCACTGGGTGCTACCAATGAAGGTTTTTCACTTGAATCTGGAATTACGGCAACCGCAGAAGGTGAGATTTACACTTTTTCGGGTAGCGGAGCAGCAGGTAAAGGTGCTAATATGGAAAGCTACACTCCTATAGCCGACAGTATGGTAGGTTACGGCATCGGAGCTTGTTTTGTAAACTACCTTGGCACAGGAATAACCGATGGAAATTGTACCATAAAAATTGGCGACAGACTTACGGTGAGCACTTTACCCATCCTAACCTCCGATGCGAGTGATAATGAAGTAACGGTGAATGCCAATGTGAGTTGGACGGCAGTGAGTAATGACAAGTGGATAACCATAGACCAAGCATCGGGAACTGGTGATGCTACACTTTCACTATCTGTAACGGCAAATACAACTACCACTAGCCGCACAGGTACGGTCACCTTCACCCAAGATGCAGGTGGCAATGATATCGTACGGGTATTATCTGTTTCGCAAGATGGTTTAGAGCTAACCGACCTTTATGGTTTGATAAATAATGGAACAGGACTACCAGAAGATAAGGTGAAGGTATACTCATTCTCCAAAGAAGAGGTAAATGGGTTGAGTAAGTTTAACTATGCTAAAAACACACTCGATAAAAGTGCAAGCAGTGTATGGGCTGCCGATGATGGTTCTGTTTTAGATGGTGACTATAAAGGTGATGGCGAATACATTATTTTCGATTTAAGCACCTTACACACTATTAAACTCATACAATTTAGCACTACGAACAAATCAGACCCATTTGGCTACCAAATTTGGGTCTCGACCACGGGGACGGAGGATGCAGACTTTACTCAAGTATTACCCACATCAGAAGACCTTTTACTCACAGAAGCAAACACTACCGATTTTAATCAATACTTAATAGACGCTACCGAAGCGAGGTATGTAAAACTAATCGGCTTCGGCAGGTTTAATAGCGATGGAGATACACGTACTAGTGCGTGGAGTGCCGTGTCGGAGATTGAATTTTATGGTCCGAAGAGTAGTAGTACATATGATCAAGAATTTACCGGCCAACTAGCCATTTACCCTAATCCAGCAAACGATAGATTACATATTAAAAACACTACCACGGTAAAATCTGTAGCCATTTACAGCTTAACTGGAAAAGAATTACTACAACAAGATGTAAATGGAGCAACCACCGAAATTGATGTATCGGACTTGCCCGATGGAGCATACACCGTGCTCATAAAAGGAGAGCAGTTTACCGAAACACGCTTGGTGGTTATTTCAAGCTAGTCATCCTTAGGCTCGCTCTCTCTGAATTTTCTAAGATTGTAAGAGAACGACAACATTACATAACGAGTAAGCACGTTACCATTGGTTTCCTCATAGTAACTATCGTAAAAGTTTTGAGCTACGTTATTATTCTGACCGAGTATATCATACATGCTCAATTGTACTTCTCCTCGCTTATTCTCAAACACTTGCTTTCCTATACCTGCTGTCCAAAGCAGCACTCTATTATTGAGCAAATCACTCAACCCAAAGTACTCTTGGTGCTGTAATTGAGTTCTGAAGGTAATACCCAATGGCATAATCCAATCGTACTTGATCTTGCTTGTTTGTACGAGGTATTGATTATCCAAATCGCTATTCAATGAGTTGCTACTCACTACGTAATTACTCTCCGTGCTAATGGTGAAGTCAATGTTCTCCGATATATTACTACTTAACACAAAGCCCAATCCGTAGTTATGATTAAAGGTATTTACCTCCTCATCATTAATCATTGAAGGAATATTAGTGATACCCGTATTGAGGTTCATATTCAGATTACTTTTCAATTTCGCAAGTGGGAAACCGTAGGTTACAAAAGCATTGGCAGTATACTGTCCATCCAAATTAACGGGATTTGATAATTGACCACCTCTAGGGATACTCACACCGTAGTACAGGGTGTCACTTATCGCCGTAAACGTACTTTGCCCGATATAATTTTTGGCTACACCACCATTTATCATGGCATAAAAGATAGAGTTCTTCTTGGCATTGGTCACATTATATTTACTCATAAACCAATGACCATATGTTTGTGAGAGAGCTATATTACCCGTACTCAGCTGGAGGGCATTACTATTATCAATAGTCGTGGTGAGCTGACTAGCCTGAGGCTTGGTGGTATATGTTCGATACATCGCAAACCAAGATGCCTTATTAGCCAACCGTGCACGATACAAGGCAAAAGGCAATATATTTTGAAAGCTTTGATTTACATTTTCACGGGCTGGCACTGTTTGCATATTGTCTAAGGTAGCAATTTCATACTTCACCCTGGCTACAAAACCACCCTTACGATTAAACTTACGCACCCCAATACCAGCCTGATGGGTATTCCAATCGTTGTTATACCGTGACGATAGTGTGGAATCAAATGTACCCACTCCCGGAGCTATCACTCCGCTAAAAGTTTGTTGGTTCTGTACATTTTGACTATTGCTAAAGTCATAGCTAACGAATGACCCTATTCCTTTGTCACCTAGCGGTTCGCTGAACATAATGCTCGTTTTAATTCCATCGGTGTTTTCGTCTAAGTCGCCTACCTGATCTATGTTATCTGTAATAACACCATTTCTATTAACGGAATTGAGTTGATTATCCCCATCGGTGCGGTCTATGTCGCTTTTCACTTGCACAAAAAGGCTTCTCCCGCGTTTTTCACCATTGTAACGCATCATGAGGTTATTACTCATTTTGAGAGCAAAGAGATCACTCTTGAATGTTTGGTTTAGGGCATTAATTACCACACCTTCTTGACTGGTATTACCCAGCAAAGCACTCTCGCCATCATTTAGCTGAATGGTGGCACTCGGTATGTAAAAAAACGAAAGTTTAGGATTCACTTTATAAACTATTTTAGCATTGAGCTTGTGATTAACATTGGTACTCAAACTACTATCCTGCTCATCATACTCCTGACCATTATCTATCAAGTAATACTGCTGATACGTTTTGTTAACAGCCTCATTTTGTCCTTGGTTGTAAAAATAACTGCTGCTTATGTCTATTTTCTTTCCCCATTTATCTTGATAGTTGAGTCCGCCAGCTACGGTCTCCGTTATACCACCCGCACTACTTACCTGAAAATCACTCGCACTACCTCCTGCACTAAATCCGCTTAGGAACGATGGTCTTCCGCTTCTGCCGGGTCCTCTTCCGCCTCTTCCTCTACCACCACCGCTATTGTCTCCTACTACACCGAGTAAGTCTTCTGCACTGAAATTTTGCTGATTAATGTTATTCACCTGCCCAAGAACGGAGAGTCTTCGTTCTCCTCTAAACATATTTATGTTTCCTCCTGCACTATACCGCTCATCTGTTCCTCCACCAGCATACACCTTACCAAACTCGCCATTACGCATGTTAATTTTGGTTACGATATTAATGGTCTTGATACGCGTACCATCATCTATACCACTTGCCTTGCTTTGCTCACTCTTATCATCAAAGATTTGAATCTTGTCTACTACTTCGGCAGGCAGTGTAGTAAGTGCAGTTTTGGGATCCTGACCAAAAAACTGTTTGCCATCTACGAGTACTTGTTGCACTTTTTCTCCTTGTGCTTTTATCTCCCCATTATCGTCCTGTACACCTGGCATTTTTTCTAACAAGTCTTTTGCATTCGCATTTTGATTGGTTTTATAAGCCTTGGCATTAAAACTAGTGGTATCTCCTTGCGTCGTAGCCTGTAAAGATTGCTGACTTACCTTCACCCCTTCTAGCTCCGTCGCCTTTTCAGAAAGAAATATAGTTCCAAGGTAATCATCCCGCCTTACTCGCAAAGGTTCTGAGTATGGTTGCAGTCCGAGGTAGTTAATTTTGATGGTATACTCCCCTTTGTTGAGTTCCACGGTAAAGTTCCCTTTCGCATCGGAAACAGCTCCAGCTGCGATAGTGCTATCTCGTTTCAGCACAAAAATTGTAGCCCCTACTATCGGTTCTTTGGTTTCAGCATTTTTGAGCTTTCCGCCTATGGGATAGGTTTGGGCGGCAGCTAACGATGCTATGGATAAGGCGAGGAGTAATAAGATGTTTTTCATTTATTGAAATATGGAGGCAAAATTAGTTGGTATGGTTATTAAACTTTAAAAAAGGATATAATGTTTATTGGACGACAATATTCGTCCTATATTTGAGATAATGAAAAAATGTTTAATCCTTGGTGTAGTTAGCTTGCTTTCTATCCTGAATTATGCTCAAACCAGTCAGAACGCTTTAGATTTTGATGGGAGTAATGACTACGTTCAAACTACCTTTGGTGGTGTTGCAGGCACCGCAAATAGAACTTTTGAGGCGTGGGTATATATAACAAGTGCCCCTAGCGGCAACTCCTGCATTTTAGATTATGGTGCTAATGCCGTAGGATCTAGAAATACTTTTTTTGTGAATACTAACCGTGCGATAGGGTATATCTCAGGAGGTACTAACGCAAATATTACTTCTTCTACCAACGCCGTGCCGCTTAATACTTGGACTCACGTGGCATTTGTATTAGACAATGGCACAGGTTATCTGTACGTAAATGGACAACAAAAAGGAACAGGCAATTTGTCTACGGTAAACACGGGAACTGGAGGTACAAACCTTCGTATAGGTGAGCGTGTACCTGGAGGCTCTATCCCTTTTGATGGTATCATAGATGAGGTACGTATATGGAATGTAGCGAAAAGTGCTACGCAATTAACAGCTTTGAAAGATGAAGAGCTATGCTCTAGCCAAACAGGCTTAGTAGCCTATTACCGATGCAACGAAGGAACCGCAAATGGTTCTAACACTAGTATAACAACGCTACCAGACAACTCCAACAGCAGTAATAATGGAACACTAACTAATTTTGGGTTATCGGGTTCTTCATCTAATTGGGTAAATGGTGCTCCCCTTACCGCCGCTCCAAACACAGATACTACCTTAAACATTGAATCCTGTGGGAGTTATTTCACTCCAGGCGGTCAATTTGTAAATACGAGCAGAACGGTGACCGAAACCATAAGTAATAGCGTAGGATGCGACTCGCTTATCACCTTGAACATAACCATAAAACAAACGTCTTTTTCAAGAGATACTATAGTGGCGTGCGATAGTTTTAGAACGCCAACGGGCATTCTATATACAAGCTCACGGATTTACAATGAAACTTACACAAACACGGTGGGCTGCGATAGTGTAGTCCAGAGGTTACTACTCATAAACTACACACAACGCGACACCCAAAATATTACCTCTTGTGGTTCTTATCAATTACCTTCTGGTTTAACAATTACGGCATCTGGGACCTATTCCGACAGCTTATCATCCTCAGCGAGTTGTGATAGCTTTGTCACCTACAACATTAACATTACGCAACCATCATCCTCTGTCTTAGCAGATACTACCTGTGGCACTTACATAAGCCCACGAGGAAATATTTACACCGAATCGGGCACATATCGAGACACGCTTATAAATCACTTAGGATGCGACAGTGTTGTTATCCAAAACATTATAGTGAATCACCCTTCTGATACACTCCTCCAAAAAGTAGGCTGCGATAGCCTAGTGTCTGAAAGTGGTCAAAACACGTGGTTTTTATCGGGCGGGTATAGTGAAATGTTCAGCAATCAGCAGCAATGCGATAGCACAGTACGGTATGACGTTTCGATCAATTTTAGCAGCCCTGGGGTGTTTTTTAGCGACACCATCGTTTGTGGCGAGAGCTACATCTCCCCTCTTGGCCAGTCCATAGGCAGTACTCAGATTATTACAGAAACAACCCAAAACAGGTTTGGCTGTGATAGCTCGTATCAAATATCGGTAAAATTCCACAGTGTGGAGGCCCCATCGATACTCGTACAAGAAAAGGACACGCTTATTGCTAGTAATGCGTACGGGACCCAATACCAATGGTACAATTGCGATAATTTCACCAACTTGAGCAACGCTCAAACCAGCAAAATATCGTGGAAGGACCATTCCACAACGTTGAACTTTGGTGTAGCAGTGGCTAATAGTCGTGATAATTGTGTAGACTCTCTGTGTATAAAACCAGATATGACAAACTCCATCTCCAAAACACCGGTTAACCATATCATTATTTATCCCAATCCGAATAATGGGATTTTCACCATATCTAATGCAAGTAGCATTAGGAGTATTGAAATTTTCAATACCTACGGTGCATTGATAGAGAAACTAGAAAAAACAAACCACGGCAAAATTGACATGTCGCATCTTCCAAAAGGGAATTATTTTATCAAAATAGAGACGCGTTCTAACCAAGTACAGCACTCCAAAATAAGTTTCTCTTTGTAGTCAAATAAAACTTCAAAGCCTTTCCTAAGTCGTGTAATTTGATTTATGCCTTTTTGAAAATATTTAATACCAGAATACCTCGTACTGCGTTACTCTCCATATCGTGAATATCCCATACTACATTTTCGCTTTCCTACTTCTTAACTGCACTGGGGCACCGAACAACCGCACAGTCTTAGAAGTTGAACCGCAGATAGTAGCTGTAGAAGCGGCAGATTCTTTAGATAGCACTATTTCAAGGAGATTCAGAGCCCCGCAAGGTTACTCCAGCATCTTATCCGATTCTAATAGTTTTGGATCCTATCTGAGTCGTCTTAAGCTCAAGCCCATAGGCACTAAGGTGAAATATTATAATAGAACAACTAAACCAAATTACAATGTCTACTGTGCAGTGGTAGATATGGATATAGACCCGCAGGACCTACAACAATGTGCCGATGCAGTAATGCGACTCAGAGGTGAATACCTATACCAGCACAAAAGATACGATGAAATAAAATTCAATTTTCTTTCTGATGGCAAGCCACGTTATTTCGTAGATTACGCCAAAGGAGATTTAAGTTATACCAAATTCAGAAAGTATATGAAGTATGTATTTGCCTACGCCAATACTCGCTCACTTCATGCTGAACTAACGCCACGAGATATCAAAGATATGCAAATAGGCGATGTATTCATACAAAAAGGAAATCCCTACGGACACGCTGTAATAGTTGTAAATATGGCACAAGATAAAGAAGGCAATAAGCTATATATGCTCGCACAAAGTTATATGCCCGCTCAGGAGACTCAGATTCTCATAAATCCAACCGATCCGTCGCTAAGTCCTTGGTATCGATTAAAAGAAGGAGATATACAAACCCCAGAATGGTTATTTAACAGCGGTGATTTACGGTCATTTCATACCAAATGAATGTTTTGGACGACGCTTAATAGGGTTCTTATACTCAAAAACGAGCCAGGAATATTATTTTAGTTAAAATGCTACCTGTTTACCCGCAATAGTATCATAGTACATCGTCACCTCTTTAAATTTCAAGTGACTATTATCACCTAAATAGACCCTACACTTGTGTATAGGCTTCATGTAGAGATGTAACGTCATTGCAACCTCAGTAGTAGTGTTTTTTAAACTATGAAAGAACGAGGACTCGTCTGCATTAGTAATTTCAAAAGTGCCAAGCGTTCTAGAACCAGTAGGTGTCATTACATCATCTTCATAAGTATACATCTCCTCTAAGAAAGTACCTTGGATTACTTTCACCCAACACTCCTTATCATCGTGACAGTGAATGGCGGTTTGCTGGCCTGGTTGCCAGCATAATAACACAAGCTCATACGCATCGTTGTGCGATATGCAATTGCGAGTATAACGATCTGCTTTCCAAGTAGCATATTGAATAAACTGTTCAGCCGACAATGCGACAGACCCCAATTGATTAGTAACAGATTCAAAATCCCCGTCATTTAAACGGGCCACCAACTCTTTAAGGTTTGAAACTTTCTGATGTGTTTTTTCTTGAAAAGACATATAAAAAGAAGACAAATTTAGCTTATTACCGCAAGATTCTGAGTATTTGGTCTTAGTTTTTAACAATCTACGCTTTTTCTTGCTAACCCCATTTAATACTATGACGTTTGACGAAGAAAGAATGAAAGCAGAATTAGATTTTTTTAACGAACTCGTAAATAAACTTTTAGAACAAGAAGAAAACGAACCAGTAGTATCCCCTATTCCTGCAGGCGACGTTATAAAAGAGCTACATTTAGGCTTTGATGATGCCCCATTAGAGCTTAGCGAATGGAAAAAAGTGGTAGAAACCGCTGTAATGAATACACCTCGTACCGCATCCAAGCTGTTTTTTAATCAACTTTTCGGGGGAAGACAACCTAAGGCAGTAATAGGCGACCTCTTGGCAGTACTGCTCAACAACAGTATGTACACTTATAAAGTTGCTGGACCACAAGCAGGTATAGAAATAGCAATACTTCAGGAAGTGTGCAAACTCGTAGGATACGAAGATGGAGATGGCACAATGCCTCCAGGTGGCAGTATGAGTAACTATATGGGACTTGTAATGGCTCGTGATGCTAAGGATAATACCGTACGTTATTCGGGTGTGACTAAGCGAATGACGCTCTACACATCCAATACATCACATTATAGTACACCAAAAAATGCCGCGTTTGCTGGAGTAGGTCGTGATAACATACGCTATATCAATAATGATAACGAAGGCAGAATGGACCCAGCTCACCTAGAAAAATGCATTCAGAAAGATCTCGCTCACGGGCATACTCCTTTTTATGTAAATGCCACGGCAGGCACTACTGTTTTGGGGGCATTTGACGATATAAATGCCTTAGCAGATGTATGCCAAAAGTATAGACTTTGGCTACACGTAGATGGTGCCTATTGCGGTGCGGTTATATTCAGCAAAAAGTACAAGCACCTTGTAGCAGGAATAGAGCGAAGTGATAGCTTTAGTTTCAATGCCCACAAAATGCTCGGCACTCCACTCAGTAGCTCCATCATCGTAACCAAGCATAAGGAGCAACTCGTAAAATCATTTAGTAACGAAGCCGACTACCTATATCAAACGGGAGACGAAGATTTTGACTTAGGGAGAACAAGCATACAATGCGGCCGTCGAAATGACGCCCTGAAACTATGGACTCTATGGAAAGCCGTGGGCACTAGTGGACTCGAAAAAATAGTAGACCACCAATTTAAACTAGCAGAAGTAGCTCGTGATTATATACGGAGTAATTCGGACTACACTTTATACAGCCATCCTAATTCTATATCGGTATGTTTTAATTATAAAAAATTAGACCCAAAGGTGCTCTGCACACAGCTATACGAAGATGGCTCACTGATGGTAGGTTATGGTAAGTTTAAGGGACAAGAGTTTGTAAGATTGGTGACTATAAATGCTACTAACACCAAAGTTGATATATTGCAATTTTTCAAAGCACTGGAAGAAGGAGCTAAACATATTGGTTAAACAACCCTACATTCGCCGTTCTTGAAACGATTAGTTTCCATATTACTCATACTTAGTCTCGGTTTTACTGGAGGCAGTAGTATTTTGCATCAGCTAGAGCAAGATGAAAATCACACGCATGAGGCTGGAACACACCTCTGCGAGGAAGATGCTCATCACCACTGCTCACTTTGCGACACTCTTATGACCTTTGGTCTGGTGACTGCAAAACAGGAAAATAACGAGTATATCGCCTGGAACTCAACGTACCGCGTAGCACAAACATCTTTGTACTACTCTAACTACCCATCAAACACTCAGGGTAGAGCTCCACCTATGAAATAATTGACTAGATACTCTCAGTTAATTTTCATTTCATAAAATTAAATACCCACCATATTCAAACAAATATGCGAAACTATTTCGCTGTGGCTATACTTTGCTGTATAGGTACATATTCGTATTCTCAGATTACGTTACGTGGTCAGGTGCTAGATAGTGCCACCCAAGAACCACTTAGCCTTCCTGTGATAAAAATTGCCAATTTTGGCTCCGTAGCTGATGATGAAGGCTATTTCAGAATAGACGAACTGCCTAAAGGGACACACGTACTTAAAGTTAGCCACGTAGGTTGCGACACTAAGTTAGTTCCAATTCTGTTACAAAAGGACACTACTATCACCATATACCTTCCGCACCATGACCACAGTTTTGAGGAGGTAATTCATTATGGACACCAGGGAAACAGTGAACCCTCAGCACGTCTTACTCACCTTATCAGCACACAGAAACTAGAACACCTTGCAGCTACCAGCTTAGGTGACGCATTGCAAAATGTGAATGGTGTTGGCTTTCTGAAAACAGGAACAACCATCGCCAAGCCTATCATAAACGGAATGCACAGTAATCGCATATCGGTAATCAATGATGATAGCAAACAAGAAGGACAACAATGGGGTAGCGAGCACTCACCCGAGATAGACCCACTGAGTTCCGGTAGTATAGAACTCATAAAAGGAGCATCTACCTTACGCTACGGCGGAGATGCTATGGGTGGTGTGATACGCATACTTCCAGCTACATTTGACGATAGTACTTATACTCGCTTATCGCTTCTTGCCAAAGGCGAGAGTAATACTCAAGGAGGACAAATAGGTCTGAAAATAGAGAACCACAATAATAGTCTTGGTTTGGATCAGCGATTTGTAGTAAATGCCAAACGCCACGGTGATGGACGTACACCTAAGTACACACTCAGTAATACCGCGTTTGCCCAATTGAGCGGTTCGCACTTGGCTCATTTTAAAACGAAAAGAAGTGAATTATCACTAAACACCACGGCATTTGTACAGCAACTTGGCATCTTAGCTGCAGCACACATAGGCAATGTAACCGACCTCAACAGAGCTTTAGTTAGCGACACACCCTTGGTCACACGACCATTTACATATACCATAAGTACTCCATCACAACGCATACAGCACTATGCTACAAAGTTAAAATGGCAATATGAGCACGATATACTGGGCAGCTTGATTGCTAGCTATACCTTACAAATCAACAATCGTGAAGAATTTGATAATCACCGTGGCGGTACCGATGCGGCCTTAGACCTCAACCTCACTACCCAACAACTAAATATACTCATAGACAGACACGTAGACCAATTACGCTGGCAGTATGGCCTAATGGGCGAGCAGCAAGAAAATATTTTTGGCGGTCGCTATTTCATACCCAACTACCGCAGGTACAAAGGCGGAGCATTCGGCATAGCTACGCTGGAGGAGGACCACTACCTTATAGAAGCGGGCGTACGATACGATATTCAGAATACGAATACTTATCGCTATGTGGACGGTGTGATAAAGAACGATCAGTTTGACTACCGAGGCATAAGTGCTAACATAAGTGGGTGGCGTAGCTTAAGCGAAGATTTGAAAGTACACCTTTCTGTTGCCACACGCTTTCGTAGTCCTGATATTAATGAGTTATTTAGTGATGGATTGCATCACGGATCAGCGGCTCTGGAGTTTGGTGACTTGAGCCTAGAGCAAGAACGCTCGTATGATATTAACGGGGGCATAAACTATAATCACAACAGACTGCGATTACAAGTAGAACCGTATTTTCACTATTTCCAAAACTACATCTACCTACAACCCAGCGGCGAAACCCAATTGAGCATTAGAGGTGCATTTCCTGTATTTCGCTACGTACAGACCGATGCTACCTACGCGGGTGTTGATATAGATGCACGCTATCGCCTTACCGCCCAATGCATAGCTGAAGCACAGGTGTCTTTACTTTATGTCAATGATGTTAAGCATAACGAATTTATTTACGGAATACCCGCCCAACGACTAAGCGGGAAACTCAAATATAACTTTGCTCATATTTTAGGTTTCAAAAATGGCTATTGGTGGATACGCCCAAGCTATACTGCACAACAAAATAGAGTTGAACCTCAGCAAGATTTTACCGAAACACCAAATGCCTATATTTTGCTTGACACCGAAATGGGTGCTCAATATAAGGATACACCACTACACATTAGCCTTGGGGCAAACAATATACTAAACACCTCATACAGAGACTATATGAATAGGTACAGATACTTTGCCGACGACCTCGGTATCAATTTTCACATAACTTTTAATTATACATTTTAATAAAGCACACATGAAACATTTATCAATCAACAAAACAATCTTAGCTCTTTTCGTACTAAGCTTATTCGCTTTTTCATCTTGTAAGGATGATGACGTAATCACTCCAGAAGACCCCAATGAGGAAGAACTCATTACTTCAGTAGAGCTTACATTTACCAGTGCTTTTGACAGCTCAATTGTCAAAACTTTCAAATTTGCCGATCCAGACGGAGACGGTGGTGAAGCCCCTACTCAAACGGATACGATAAGTCTAAATGCGAATACCAACTATTACTTGGCGGTACGATTTTTAGATGAAAGCACTTTGAATGTAGAAGACATCACAGAAGAGGTGCAAGAAGAAGCTGATGAGCACATGGTATGTTATACCACCGATGCGGGCACTAGCCTAACTATCACTGACAAAGATAATAACGGACTTGACCTGGGACTAGCGGCACTTGTAGCTACTTCGGAAGCTGCAACAGGGACGTTTAGCATAAGCCTAAAGCACCAACCTGACGTGAAAGACGGCAGCTGCAATGTAGGCGAAACAGATGTAGAGGTGGACTTCGTTCTTAAAGTAGAATAATAAATTCCTTACCTAAAATGTAAAATGGGCTTCTCTCTTATAGGATGGAAGCCTTTTTTAGTTCGCAAGTTTTCGTTGAGCCATACCCGCTCTAATGCAGGCAAATCATACACAAACGTGGGAAATACTTCAAACTGATTGCCGTGTATTTCTAGCGAGGTAAGCTTTGTGAGGTTCTGCATTCCAGTAGGAAAAGCAGTGAGCTTGTTACTTCCGATATACAGCGATTGAATATTTACCAAGTCAGCTACCGACGGATAACTGGTCAATGCATTATTGTAGGTACTAAGATAGGTTAAGTTGACTAACTGAGATACTCCACTAGGAAGTGTGGTTAACTGGTTATTATTCACCGCTAAGGATGTGAGTTGAGTCATTTGCTCTATACCGTCGGGCAACGTAGTTAGTTCATTTTCCGATAGGTTGAGCCTACTTAGGCTATCTAAGGTATAAACCGAAGTGGGTAAATCTACGAGTTGATTATTAGTAAGCAATAAGGTGTGTAACTTCGGCAATTGGGCAAAGTCCAAATACAGGTATTTAATCCTATTATGAGATGCTTCTAGTACGGTTAATTGGTTACATCGCTCTATGCTGGGTGGCAGGTCATACAACCCACAGTGGCTCGCTTTAAAGGTTTTGAGATTTTTTAAATAAGCTATAGATTTCGGGATAAAAGTGAGTGAGCGGTTATAATCTAACCATAAGTAATCTAGCTTGTCACACGCTCCTATCTCATCGGCAATGGTATGAAGTGTATTGTTATACAGCGACAAATACTGAAGTTGGGTCAGCTCCCCTATTCCTGCAGGAATTACACTAATCTTATTCTGCATTAACTCTAGCGTATCAAGCTTTGACAAACCAAAAATACTAGGTGGAATAGCCGAAAGTTCGTTAAAACTCAAAGCCAGTGATGTTAGGTTTGTCAGCAGGCTAAAGTCGAAGGTCTTGCCCTTGGCACGCAGTATACTCAGGTGCGTAATGTTCGGATTTTTCAGCACCTCGTTTATCACATTTTGGTTGGGTGCGTTTAATACCACAGTGGTAAGATGAGGTAGCTCAGCAATACCGCTGAGTTGATAATCTGATGACACGTTACCAAATGAAAGGGTTAATTCCTCCAAGTCTTGAAACATCGCAAATCCCTTCTGCTGTGCAATGCTAGCTGAGTCGGTAGAGAGAGTCAGATTCAACTTTCGTAATCCTTTTATCTCAAATATCTCGGGTACGATACTATTGGTACTGAGGGACGATAGTTTTTTTAGCTTACATATCTGCTTGGGCAGTGTAAACTGATGTCTCTGGTAATAATCTGTCGTAAAAGTGAGTTGTTCTAAATTCTTAAGCTTAGCGATACGCTTATCCAATTCCTTGTCGTACGACGAGCAGTAGCCTTGGCCGTTACGCACACTTAGGCTAGTGAGTTCTTGCTCGTACAAATCTGCAGGAAATGAATCACACGCATTAAGCACCAATGACTGTCCTTGGGTAGTGAGGCCAAGGAATACGACGAAACTCGTGATGATATTTCTCATTTTTACTCTGTAATTTTTAAAAGATGGGAAGTAAGCATACAACTTTATCATCTGGAACTTTTTTGAATTTGATTTTAGCACCTGTACTCTTATCTATGAAAATTAGCTTTCGCTTATTTTTTCGGTGAATTTCCATTTCAAAGGACATAGAATCATTGATATGATACGTCAGAGTATCAACGTAACGCGAGTAAGCAGTCCCGTCTGGTTGTTGCAAATCCGGATGATGAACTATGACACTATCTCTAGTATACTCTATCCAGCTGGTTTTATCCCTTCCGTCACTCCAATTACCAATAATACTCGGATTATACTCCTTGTATCCTATCGCGGCAAGTACTATAGCTATGAATGAAACTTTAATCATCGGTTATTTATTTAACGCCTTTTACTCTGCTTTAGGGGAGCGTACAGACTGTATGAGTCTAAAAAGTTGCTCAGTATCTGCGATGTCTGTTGCCCTTTGCTTGCCATCATCTGCGAACATTTTCAACTGTCCGATATTATCGGACAGTTGACTTCCCTCCTTATTTAGATTAGCCTTTAGGTCACTCCAATATTTTTTGGACGTTCAGATTCTGTCAATACAGCAATCACATCTACAATAGAGAAATACCATTTCTCGGCATCCTCATCCCACTGGGTTCTTATTTTCTTATCTTCAAAAAGCTTTATGGCAGTATCTTTGGTCATTAGGTAAAATCGTTATCCAAGAATTTAAATACAATATAGTTAATTACCTCAACATTCTCAAGCTGAATAAACCTTGATTATACTCCTCCCTTCCTATGGCGGCAAGTAACAGGGCTATGAATGAAAGTTTTATCATTGGTTACAAAGATGCCAATAATTCAACGACTCGATATTTTGATCAAGCTATCAGTGTGTGCATAGAAAAGAATTAGACTGCTCAATAGTCAGAAGTGATTCCAAGCAAGGTAAATAATAAATTGGCAATTG
>Ga0209555_10000220_pt1 | contig 48816 bp, 42 predicted proteins | sample SaaInl85LU_5_DNA_FD_184643 | JGI IMG/M metagenome (GOLD analysis project Ga0209555, IMG submission 184643) | Marine microbial communities from expanding oxygen minimum zones in the Saanich Inlet - ESP_85LU_5_DNA (SPAdes) (version 2) | ecosystem: Environmental > Aquatic > Marine > Intertidal...
GCCGCCACCAAGGCATAGGTACGTCCACCAATGACAACCGTAGTGATACCAATTGCGACTTGTAATTCACGACCACTACTGTTCGTTATGCTCGCCGTTGCTGTGGGAGTAGTAGGATCTGTAATGTCAATGATTTGAACACCATGGTCCCATTGAGCAGCTACCAAAGCATAGGTACTGCCGCCAATCACCACCGTGGTGATCCCACTTGCACCATCTAAGGCAAGGCTACTACTGTCTTTTATACTCGCGGTTGGCGTAGGACTACTAGGATCTGTGATGTCAATGATTTGAACACCATCGTCCCACTGAGCAGTCACCAAGGCATAGGTGTGTTCACCAATGACCTCCGTAGTGATACCTTTTGCACCATCTAAGGCAAGGCTACTGCTGTCCGTTATGCTCGCCGTTGGCGTAGGATTACTAGGATCTGTAATGTCAATGATCTGAACACCATCATCATTAAGTGCAGCCACCAAGGCATAGGTATTGGTGCCAATTACCACCGTGGTGATACCACTTGCACCATCTAATTCAAGGCTACTACTATCTGTGATGTTCGCGGTTGGCCTAGGATTAGTAGGATCTGTAATATCAATGATCTGGATCCCATCATCATTAAAAGTAGCCACCAAGGCATAGGTGTTTCCATCGATCTCTACCGTAGTAATGCTTATTGCACCATCTAAGGCAAGACTCCTTGTATCTGTTATTTTAGCCACTGGGTTAAAGAAAATTGTATTTTGTGCCATCGTAGTCAACGACAACAGGAGTGTTAATAAAAAGACAGGTACTTTTATAAGTTTTTTCATTTTTAGTAATTTTTACAAATAAATACTATCAAATATATAAAAATATAGTATTATTGATGTGTTATATTTAAAAAATTAAATAAAAAATAAACAATACGCTAAAAAAAGTAGTCAGAACACATAGAATGGTAACGGGTTAGAAGTTCCACAACACAGCCCCCCTACCCCAAAAAATGCTCTCCTAACGTATATGTCTGATTTTTTGTACTTTAGAAGTATCACCGATTTATCCTAATATAGAAACGCAATGCATATCAAAACATGGTTTATCATCACCATCAACTCGCTGTTACTAGTGGTCGTCATTTCACTATCCACCTCGTTTTATCACTTGTTTGAAGACATCATAGAAGAAAGGATACTCTCTCAATTGAGTTCCATAGAACGTTTAAAACGAAGACAAATAGAAGAATACTTGCACTCAGAGTGGTTTCACTTTATGGAGAACACAGAAGATTCTACAAACGAGTTTAACCTAAAAGACCTCAGCCGTCTGCCTTTTGTCATTGATCGTAGTGGTATCTATGATTTGACACCACTCTCCAACAATGGCAATTTGCTCATAGGTCTTGTCAAAGTTCAAAACGACAGCATCACTAGCCTTAAAACCCTTAGCGGGAAATACATACAACAAATATTACTGGAAAGAACAGGAATGGGAGAAACTGGTGAGACTTACCTGGTAGGACAAGATTACAGATTGAGGTCTATCTCTAGATTTTACAAAACCCAAGCGCCTTTTAGCATCATTGCCAAAACCAAAAGTGTCCTCAATACCTTCAACCAAATTTTAAAACAGGGAATCTACAAAGATTACAGAGGGGTATGGGTATATAGTGTTTACGAGCCACTCAAAGTATCAAACCTCCATTGGGCCATTCTCACAGAAATGGATGTGACCGAAGTTATTCTTCCTTTACAACGAATGAAAACCAAACTACTCTATATTGCCAGTGGTATTCTTATTGTTGCTCTTATTTGCGGAATCCTCTTCTCTCAACTGGTGACTAGACCTCTAAAAAACGTTACCCACAGATTGTTGGGCATGACCAAAGGAAATTATGAAGCCTGTACAAACAAAAAAACAGCTTTCACCGAAATAAATGACATTTGTAAAGCACTAAACTCATTGAACAAATCATTGAGTGGAGCGATTGATTTTTCACACGAAATTGGAGAAATGAAATTTGACAGCGATTATAGCCCCCAAACAGAAGAAGATGTTCTGGGGAATTCATTGATCAAAATGAAAGATAAATTGATTGAATACCAACAAAAACTTACTCAAGCCAATACCACTAAAAAAAGGATTCTGATTGAAGGACAAGAGACCGAAAGAAAAAGATTAGCTCAAGAATTACACGATGGGATTGGTCCATTGCTAACCAGTCTTAGATTTTTTGTAGAAAACATGACCATCTCCCTTGACGAAAAAGAAAAAATGAAATTGTTGATTGACAACACCATCGCAGAAACCAGAAGAATGACCTACGCCCTGATGCCTCCTTCCCTTGTTGATTTTGGAGTAGGCGAAACATTAAAAACATTTGTAAATCTCATTAGAACCAGTACAAATATTAATATCAAACTCGACGATAACCTACTTAAAGAACAAACTAAAATCAATGACCATATTGCTATAAGCATCTTTCGAATTAGCCAAGAGTTGATCAACAACAGTGTAAAACATGCCCAAGCAAGTAAGATAAGGATTTCTATGACTGAATTTGAAGATCATCTTTCCATTTTCTACTTCGATGACGGAAGGGGCTACAATGAAACAGCAGCCACTATTGGTGCTGGAATCATTAACATTAAAGAGCGTGTAGAAATTTTGAATGGTTTCATTATATTTGATTGTAAGCCTAAAAATTCTGTTGTCGAAATTGAAATCCCCTTGAGCCATGGATAAAATAAACTTAATCGTTGCCGACGATCACCAATTGTTTAGAGATGGATTGACTTCATTGCTAAACAAACACGAACATTTAGAAGTCCTAACTAGCGTATCTGATGGTGAAGCCCTTTTCGAGGCTTTGGAAAAAGGAAGACACCCAGACCTCATCTTATTGGATTTGTCGATGCCCAAAATGAATGGTTTTGAGGTTTTAATCAAATTAAGATCATCATACAAAAACATCAAAGCAATTGCCATTTCTATGCATGATGATGGAAATTACGTAGCAAAATGTGCCTCATACGGTGCCTACGGTTACTTGTTAAAAAATACGGATGAAGATGAACTACTAGTAGCCATTAAAAAAGTTTATGAAGGCAGCAAATACTACAATCAAGAATTGTCTATCAAAATGATAGATAGCTTATCTGAAGTGACCCCAAAAAGAAAACTAACGTTGAAAGAAAAAGAAATCCTACAATTACTATCCAAAGGATTGACCACCAAAGAAATAGCTGCCAAACGCTATATCAGTACTCGAACTGTAGAAACGCACAGGTTCAATATGTTAAAAAAACTAGAGGTCAAAAACACAGCAGAACTCATCAACAAAGCCTACAGTTTAGATCTACTGTAACCATCGCTTGATAAAAAGTTTATCAAAACTTCTGAAACCAACTGAATCTTCTATTTTTAATCTAAAAACAAAGCCACAAAAAAAAGTTCTTTGGAGATTTCCAAAGAACTTTTCAAAGAAATTTTATCTATAGGCTATTCTACGTATTGAGCTACGTTTTGCCAAGGTCCCCCATTCATCACATCAATTCCATGCTGCTTTAAAAAATCTGTCGCTTGTTGGCTTCTTGCTCCACTTCTACAAACTGCAATGACTGGCTTTGCATAAGCTTTTACTAAATCAACTTTCCCTGGAAGGGTTTGCAAAACAATATGCTCAGATCCAGAAACATGACCTTCTGCAAACTCTTCATCAGATCTTACATCTAACACCACTGCTTCTGCTTTTAAATATTCTTGAATTTTCTCGTTATCAAATTGACTCATTTTGTTATGTTTTTGAAATCTAGGGACAAATTTAACAATTGTTTTAGGATTATCAGCATGTTATGGCTCAGATCGTCCAGCATATTGATTTCTTTTTGAATACAACTTATGTAATATGAAAATCATAGCGTTTGTCCATTATTCAAAAAAACACGACTTTTGCAGCATTGTGGTTGTTATTTTTTTGATTTGTAACCTTATGCAATAGAAATGCTATGTCTAAAACAATTTTAATTAAAATAGGTTCTAATGTACTTACCCTTTCCTCTGGTGCTCCTGATGAAAAGCGTATTGAACATATTGTTGAACAAATTGCGACGTTAAAGAAACAAGGACATCAAGTAATTCTGGTCTCCTCTGGAGCTGTAGCTGCTGGAAGAGCGTTGACTACATTGCCTTCCTCATTGGATACAATTAGCAAACGACAGGTTTTGGCCGCAGTAGGACAGATTTCGTTAATGCATCTTTACGCTCATTACTTTAACAAGCTAGGATTGGTTTGTGCACAAGTCTTGATCACCAAAGAATCGTTTAGCACAAGAGAGCATTATCTAAACATGACCAATTGTGTTGAAGCCATGCTAAAATGTGACATCACGCCGATCATCAACGAAAATGATGTCGTATCTGTAACAGAATTGATGTTTACAGACAATGACGAATTATCAGGCTTGGTGGCTACAATGACCAACGCAGACGAACTACTAATACTGAGCAATGTAGATGGAATATTTACAGACCACCCTACGAAGCCGGGAGCAAAACTCATCAGAGATTTTGAAAACGAAGAAGTGAATCTGGTAGAGGCCATTACTGAAGAAAAATCAGAATTTGGACGTGGAGGTATGTTATCTAAGGCAAACACCGCCATAAATATTGCCAATTTAGGCGTCCATGTTTCTATCGGGAATGGAGCCACACCCCACATAACAACAAAATTATTGAACAGAGAACAAGGCACCTTTTTTAAGGCCAAACATGAAAAAAACAAATCTGCAATAAAAAAATGGATCACCAATTCAGAAACTTTTTCAAAAGGAAAAGTAACGATTGATCAAGGCGCCTTAAAAGCGCTTTTAAACAGCTTTGCAAATAGTTTACTTCCCGTTGGTATTGTAAAAATTGAAGGTGATTTTAAAAAAGGAGACATCATTACCATAGCAAATGAAGACGGTAATGAAGTAGGTTTCGGAAGGGCATCTTACAGTGCAGAGAAAGCCCGAAAGTTTAAAAACAAAAAACAGCAACCTGCGCTAGTGCACTATAATTACTTAACCCTAAAGTAGACATGGAATTTAAATTAAAAGAAACATTTGAAAATACTCGACACGCAAGTAGAGCATTAATTGAATTATCAGCACTTGAAATCAACAAAGTACTGCTAGAAATTGCAGACAAAGCCATAGCCAATACAGAGTTCATCTTGGCAGCAAATCAAAAAGACTTAGATCGAATGGATCATAATGATCCTAAGTACGACCGATTGTTGCTAAACGCGGAAAGAATTACAGGCATAGCTAATGACATTAAGAATGTAGCCCAGTTAGAAAGTCCCGTAGGAAAAACAATTGACCATAAAATTCTAGACAACGGCTTAGACATTTCAAAAGTTCGTGTTCCTATTGGTGTGATTGGTGTCATTTATGAAGCAAGACCCAATGTCTCTTTTGATGTTTTTTCATTGTGTTTCAAAACTCAAAATGCCTGTATTTTAAAAGGAGGAAGTGATGCAGAATTTTCGAACATCGCCATTGTAAACCTCATCAAAGAAGTGTTGCAAAACAACAACATCAACACAGATATTGTCACTTTACTTCCAGCAGACAGAAGCGCTACCACCGAGATGCTAAACGCTGTAGAATATGTTGACATCATCATTCCTAGAGGAAGTCAAGGATTGATAAATTTTGTGCGTGAACACGCTAAAGTACCCGTAATTGAAACTGGGGCGGGGATTGTACATGTCTATTTTGACAAAGATGGAGATGTTAAAAAAGGAGCAGCCATCGTTGCCAATGCAAAAACAAGAAGGGTTAGTGTTTGTAATGCTTTGGACTGCTTGTTAATTCACGAGTCACAACTTCAACATTTGAATTCGCTATCATCAGAATTGGCTAGTAAAGGAACGACTATTTATGCAGACACACAATCGTTATCCCACTTGGACAACTACCCAAAAGACTTATTAAACCAAGCAGAGGAAACACACTACGGTACAGAATTTTTAGCCAATACCATGTCTATCAAGACAGTATCTTCCATGGAGGAAGCTTTAAATCATATTGCAAAATACAGTTCAAAACACAGTGAAGCAATTGTTTCTGAAAACGCTGAAACCATCGCTAAATATTTAAATGTGGTAGATGCAGCGGCAGTATACGCAAATGCATCAACGGCTTACACTGATGGTGCTCAATTTGGTCTGGGGGCAGAAATTGGAATCAGTACACAAAAATTACACGCCAGAGGGCCTATGGCCTTAGATGAGATTACGTCTTACAAATGGGTGATCAAAGGAGACGGTCAAACCAGATCCTAAGCGTCTTGTATACAAGTCATATTTAAAGAAAAAAGCAAATACGTTTTAAATTCAAGCATTCATGATTTGCTTTGATTTTATAACCATTCATTTTACGTATCTTTGCACAAAATTTTCAATCCATGAACAATAGTATTGTAGCCATAGTAGGAAGACCCAACGTTGGGAAATCTACATTATTCAATAGACTCATCCAACGTAGAGAAGCTATTGTTGATGATGTTAGTGGTGTTACTAGAGACAGGCACTATGGTAAAAGTGACTGGAATGGAAAAGAATTCTCTTTGATAGATACCGGAGGATATGTAGAAGGCTCTGATGATATTTTTGAAGAAGAAATCAGAAAACAGGTGATGTTAGCTCTAGAAGAATGCGACATTATTGTTTTTGTAGTAGATGTTACAACTGGAATCTCTCCTTTAGACGAAAGTGTTTCAATCCTATTGAGAAAAGCTAAAAAACCCGTATTTGTTGCCATCAACAAAGTAGACAATGCAATGCGTGAAGCAGATGCATATGAGTTTTATAACCTAGGCCTAGGTGATTTTTATACGATTTCATCTATCAATGGAAGTGGAACTGGGGAATTATTAGATGCCTTGGTTGAAGAAATGGAAGATGTGAAAGAAGAGGAAGAGTCTCTAGATGCAACTGACGAGCTGCCAAAATTTGCAGTAGTCGGACGACCGAATGCAGGAAAATCTTCATTTATTAATGCGCTAGTTGGAAAAGACAGAAATATTGTAACCGATATCGCAGGAACCACACGAGATACCATTGATACTACCTACAATAAATTTGGTTTTGATTTTAAACTTGTCGATACTGCTGGGATTAGAAAAAAATCAAAAGTCAAAGAAGACATAGAATTCTATTCTGTAATGAGAGCTGTTAGGGCCATAGAGCACTGTGATGTCGCTATTTTAATGATTGATGCTACTCGTGGGTTTGAGGGTCAAGATCAAAACATATTTTGGCTGGCTCAAAAAAACCGAAAAGGAATTGTCATTCTAGTTAACAAATGGGACTTACTGGAGAAGGAAACCAACACCATGAAAAAGTGTGAAGAAATGATCCGAAAAGAAATTGCTCCATTTACGGATGTACCCATTGTATTTACGTCAACGGTTACCAAGCAAAGATTACTCAAAGCGCTTGAAACAGCTGTAGAGGTTCATAAAAGTAGATCTAACAAAATTGCAACCAGTAAGCTAAATGAAACAATGCTTGCATTGATAGAAAATTTTCCTCCACCAGCGATCAAAGGAAAATATGTTAAGATCAAATACTGTATGCAGTTACCCACACCAACACCTCAATTTGCCTTTTTCGCTAATCTACCTCAATACATTAGAGATCCTTACAAACGTTTTCTAGAAAATAAAATGAGAGAAATTTATGATTTCAAAGGGGTCCCTATTACCATCTACTTCAGACAAAAATAAAAAGGATCGCATTTAAAAGAAACCCTAGGTTAACTATATTTTGAGATCTTTCAACATCAACTGAAGAGAGGTATATCCATTCCAATGGTTTTCTTCCACTGTGAAAGCGGCTTCAAAAGAGGGCGCTTTTTCTATCTCCTCTAAATGAGACCCCATACCAAAACCAATTGCGTTGTATGTTTTATCGTCGGCGCCATAGACGATATTCAACCTTAAATGCTCTGGCAAATCTCCCTCTAGCATTACTTTACCTATGCGCTTACCGTAGCCATTGTCTCTTAACGCAGTGGCTTTAAAAACAGGCTTCATGTTTGCGGGGCCAAAAGGAGCAAACTGAGACAATATTCTATAAAACTTAGCGGTCAAATCCGCCAATTCAACCTCTGCATCGATCACAATTTCTGGCGTTTTCAAAGCATCAGGTAATGTTTTGTTTACTTCTATTTCGAAAGCATCTTTAAACGCTTTATAATTTTCCGGTAACAAAGTCAAGCCTGCAGCATATTTGTGTCCTCCAAACTGTTCAATATGTTCTGAACAAGCTTCTAAAGCATTATAAACATCAAAACCTTTTACAGAACGTGCAGAGGCAGCAAGCTTTTCACCACTTTTGGTAAAAACTAATGTTGGCCTGTAATAGGTTTCTATAAGTCTTGAAGCTACAATACCAATAACACCTTTATGCCAGTTTTCAGCATAGACAACGGTTGTGCTATTTTGTTCTTCTTTATTTTCTTTGATCTGTTGTAAGGCCTCTTCTGTAATTTTTTTATCCAATTCTTTTCGATCTGCGTTGTATTGATCAATAGCACTTGCATATTTTTTCGCCAATGTAAAATCTCTTTCGGTCATCAATTCTACTGCGTGAATTCCTTTTTTAATTCGACCTGCTGCATTGATCCTAGGAGCAATGATGAAGACAACATCTGTAATGGTTAAAACCTGTTTTTGGACTTGCTCTAAAATGGCTTTCACTCCTGGTCTTGGATTGCTGTTGATGACTTTTAATCCATGATAAGCTAGAATTCTATTCTCACCATCAATAGGAACAATATCAGCAGCAATACTGATCGCCAAAAGATCAAGATAAGGAATCAACTCAGAAAAAGGTTGTTCTTGAATTTGGGCAATGGCTTGAATGAACTTGAACCCAACACCACACCCGGACAGTTCATCATAAGGATAGGTACAATCCTTCTGTTTTGGATCTAGCACTGCAACAGCTTCAGGAACTGTAGCTCCTGGCCTATGGTGATCACAAATGATAAAGTCAATGTTTTTCTCTTTGGCATAAGCGACTTTTTCTATGGCTTTAATCCCACAGTCTAATGCAATGATTAAAGAAATATCATTGTCCTCAGCAAAATCAATCCCTTGATACGAAATTCCATACCCCTCTTCATATCTATCTGGTATATAAGTAACGACATTGGGATATAACGTTAACAAATAGGAAGAAACCAAAGCAACTGCTGTGGTTCCATCTACATCATAATCCCCATAAACCATGATACTTTCACCATTTTCAATCGCATGAAGCACACGAGTTACGGCTTGTTCCATTCCTTTCATCAAAAAAGGATCATGAAGTTCGTCTAAACTAGGTCTAAAAAAACTTTTGGCGGCTTCGAAAGTTTGTATCCCTCTTTGCACCAATAACTGAGACAACACTTTGTTGATCCCTAAAGACTTGGATAAAGTATCGACAATTTCGACATCTGGGGAAGTTTTAGAAATCCAGCGCATTTTTTTTAGTTTTCGATATACAGCACCCTACAAACTTAACAGAAATAGGTGCGATAGACCAACATTCTTCCATTTGTTTTGTTCTAGTTATTTAACACCAATAATCCTCATGTATAAGATATTTCTATTGCTCATAAACCTTTCAAGGGAGGTTTACTGATTTAAATATGACTCTACAGCTGCACTCCTTGTTCTACAATAATCTTTTAATTCCTGAACTCCTGTTTCAAATCCACTTGCACCTCCAGTCAGATTTGTATACCCCGAGGTTTCTGAGGTCGCACTCGATGAAATCAAGCTAGACCATCCGTTGTACACCACGTCCATAGTTGCTGGCACGTAGTAATTGTCGTTAAAATCTTTTAAATATCCCTTGTAATCAACCATATAAGAATCCACCGCTCTTAGATAGGAGATCAAAGGCCAATTCGATCCTACCTCACTCATATCCAAAGAAATCGCATTTCTTCTTCCTTTTCCTGGCATAAAAGACTCATTATGATCCCAAACAATCCACTTGATCAAATCATCTGTAGGATCGTGGTACAAATAATAGTTGTGAGTCATGTTCGCGTAAGTGTCCCAATTTTGTATGGTATTGTTTACCGCTAAATATTTTAAAAATCCCTGTACATCAAAAACACTTTCTAAATTTGTTTTCCAAGCTTCTTGATCTGATGTTCGCAAAGTTGAATGCAACACATTATAGAGCTCTTGGATATCAGACCAATCCCCTTCCGATTCATTTGTTTTTTTCTCAAAATCATCCAAAGTAAAACCACTAGAGCCAAACCTGGCACCCTCTCCATCGGGCTTGTAACAATTTCCTTCTTGACTACCAAATACCGTATTTAACATCGTATCAAAAACGACTTCATCCAAAGTGTATAAACCATAATAAATCTTTGTTCCATCTCCATGATCTACATACACCTCATAGTATGCTGTCTGTACAGCAGGAACACCAAAATCATTAAAAAGATCTGTAGCAGACTTTTCTCTCATCAAGGAGTTATCACTAAAGTTACTACCTAAGGCTAAATCTTTAAATCCATAAAATCGTTGGTTTTTTATTTCAGGATAGTCATCTTCAAATTTATCAAACTTTAGACGCAAAGGTAATTTACCGTTTCTTCTATCATAGGCAGACCATAAACTTGAATTCCCTTTGTAACGAACACCTACTTCATACCATTGCTTACCATTAAAGAAGAAATCACAGGCCACATAGTCTGGTTTGTCATCTGTAAAGTTATTGCCTATATTTTGAGAAGCTAACGAAGCTAGATTTGACTGCATACTCGCATATTCTTCGGCAGAAAGAACAATGTCTATTCTATTGACTCTGTCTTGGGGAAAAACGGTTGCATAACCAACTCCCAATTGATCTGTATGGGTTTCTGTTGTCCAGTCTGCGAGCCCTTCTCCCTGTTCTTTTTCTTTTATTTCCTCTGTATTTTCTTTTTCGTCTTCATACTCAGACTCTTTCGAATCGTCACATGAGAATAGGGCCAAAGCCCAAAGGACAAATAAAAAGGATTTCCACTGATTGTATTTCATCATGTCTTAGGTTTTTCTCTTTTACTCAAATTTGTTCATCAATTAAACTTTTGACCAATAGGAATTGTTTTTAAAATTTAATTTCAAAAATAAAGCCAAAGTCTATAAATTAAATTCAATCTATGACCCTTGTGAGCGTCAAACCATCTCTAATGGGAAGCAATACCGTTTCCACCCTTGAATCCTCGTTTATTTTTTTGTTGTAAACAAGCAGTTCCTTGGTATCAATATCTTTTGGATCTAATTCTTGTATCACTTTTCCACTCCACAATACATTGTCTGAGAGAATCACACCCCCAGGATTCATCTTGTCTATGATCAAGTCAAAATAGTTAGAATAGTTAGCCTTGTCTGCATCAATGAAAACCAAATCAAACTTTTCATCTATGGTAGGGATTATATCCAATGCATTCCCGATATACTGATGAATTTGTTCACCATACCCAGAAAGATCAAAATACTTGCGTTGCAAATCGTACAATTCTTCGTTTTTATCAATGGTTCGTAAAGTTCCTTTGCTGGTCATCCCTTCGCACATGCAAAGCGCAGAATAACCTGTATAAGTACCAATTTCTAAAATAGAGGTTGGACGAACCAGTTTTGAAATTATCGACAATAACCTTCCTTGAAAATCACCACTTAACATGCGGGGATTTAGAACAGTTTGCCAAGTTTCTGTATTCAAAGAAGCTAATAATTCTGGCTCTGACTGCGAGTGATTAACTACATAATCCTCTATCTCTTCTGGTAAAAAATGCATTTTTTAATTTTTATTTTCGAAACATTCAATATTCATCTTCATTTTCTTCTTGTCTTCAGCAGTAAGCTGTATGCTTTGACTATAGGTTGTTTTTTTTATCGTCGCACAAATCTCTGACAATTTAGAATTCTGTTTGGCAAACCTCCAACATACTTTGCAACAAACAAAATGAATGTTCAAATTTATTTTATCCCTCCAAGTCGCTGCTCCGTATTGAGATTTGGTACATATCATTTTTGCTTCTTCACATTTTAAGTTTATTTTCATTCGATTATCTTTTGAACCCGTGGTCTTCCATACATTTTCTCAATTGAATTCTCGCCCTATGTAGGATCACCCAAAAATTAGGGGGGTTGATCTTTAGAACTTTACAGATTTCATCTGTCTCAAAATCTTGAAGAGTTTTCATTTCAAAAACAGTTTTATGCCGTTTGGACAACTTTTTAATACAAGATGATAATACTTGCCCCAACTCTTCTGCTTCCAAGTGGGCATCAGGCCTATTTGATCCTGTTTGTGATACGCTTTCTTCAATCCAATCCCCTTGTCTACTTGCCTCACTATAAAAGTTCATTCTTACTTCTGCCCTTCCTTTATTGGAGTTTGATCTTCTGTAATGATCAACTATTTTTCGCTTTAAAATAGAAATTAACCAAGTCCTTTCACTTGCCTTTCCCTCATACCTACTCATTGATTTTAATCCTGCAAAAAAAGTCTCTTGGATCAAGTCTTTAACAACATCAACATCCCTAACTCTAGTAATGGTGAAATTAAAAAGGTAATCTGCATACTTATCTACCCAAAGATCTGGAGACAAATTATTGACTTTTTCTTTTGACATCTTTCATTTTTTACTCATAAATATAAAGTTTTAATTGCAAACATTCAACTTTATCAATCACAATTGGGAAATAGTAGTTCTATATAATTAATTACATAAAGTCCTTAAAAAAGAGTAATTTTACCCTTAGGTTTTATATCAAATAGATTATGTCTACAGCAAGAAAACAATACAAAAGAGTCACAACAAATTCCTTGATAGAAATGAAAAGTAATGGAGAAAAAATCTCTATGCTTACCGCCTATGACTATACCATGGCAAAAATTATTGACCATGCTGGAATAGATGTTTTACTGGTTGGAGACTCCGCCTCTAATGTAATGGCTGGTCATGAAACAACCTTGCCCATTACACTAGATCAAATGATCTATCACGCTAGTTCAGTGGTCAGAGCCTCAAACAGAAGTTTGATTGTCGTTGACATTCCTTTTGGTAGCTACCAATCTGACTCTAAAGAAGCGCTAAGATCTGCGATTAGAATCATGAAAGAATCTGGTGCTCATGCGGTAAAAGTTGAAGGTGGAATTGAGATAGAAAGTTCTCTATCTCGAATCATTCAAGCTGGAATTCCTGTAATGGGTCACTTAGGATTGACGCCACAATCTATTTATCAATTTGGAACCTATACTGTTCGTGCAAAAGAAGATGCTGAAGCCAAAAAATTATTGGAGGACGCTAAATTATTAGAGGCTAAAGGCTGTTTTGCTTTGGTTTTAGAAAAAATACCTGCGAAACTAGCTAAAAAAGTGGCTGAACAGTTAACCATCCCTGTCATTGGAATCGGAGCAGGTCCAGACGTAGATGGGCAAGTACTAGTCGTACATGATATGCTGGGTATGACTCATGAATTTCACCCACGTTTTTTACGTAGATATGCGAATTTGTTTGAAGAAATGAGCAGCGCTTTTAGCCAATACAATACAGATGTAAAGACAAAAGATTTCCCAAACGAAAAAGAACAATATTAACCGAGTATTGCCACCAACATCAGCGTTTAAAAAATGAAAGTACTTCACTTAGATTCAAATCACGAAATTTTAAAGGAAGATTTAGCAAATTTAGGCTGTGAAAATCACGAAGATTTTACCTCTTCAAAAGAAACTATTGAGACAACAATAGCAAATTACGATGGGATCGTAATTCGTAGTCGTTTCAAGATTGACAAAACATTTATAGATGCAGCAAAAAAACTAAAGTTTATTGCACGAGTAGGGGCTGGTTTAGAAAGCATTGATTGTGAATATGCTGAGCGTAAAGGTATTGTTTTGATCGCGGCACCGGAAGGAAATAGAAATGCTGTAGGAGAACATGCTTTGGGCATGATCCTAACTTTGTTCAATCATTTAAAAAGAGCAGATTCACAAATACGAAAAGGACAATGGCTTAGAGAAGATAATAGAGGCATCGAACTTGAAGGTAAAACGGTTGGATTGATTGGTTATGGACATATGGGGAAATCCTTTGCAAAAAAACTAAAAGGCTTTGATTGTGAAGTGATTTGCTTTGATTTAAAAGATCATGTTGGCGACGAAAACTGTACTCAAGTTTCCCTTCAAGAACTACAAAAAAGAACAGATATACTGAGTATTCATACCCCCCACAACAAACAATCTTTCAAAATGATTGACTCTGATTTCATCAACCATTTTGAAAAATCTTTCTTTATCATTAATACTGCCAGAGGAACAGCTGTTGTAACTGAAGACCTTGTTACTGCACTCAAACAAAACAAAATACTAGGAGCATGCCTAGATGTTTTAGAGTATGAAAAATTATCTTTTGAAAATCTTTTTGAAAACAAAGAGCTTCCCTCTGCCTTTAATTACTTAATTCAAGCTGATCATGTACTCCTTTCCCCACATATCGCAGGGTGGACCGTAGAGTCAAAATTCAAACTTGCGAAAACAATTACAAAAAAGATAGGCTCATATTTTTTTAATAAAGAGTTGTAATGCTTAATTTTAGACTTAGACAAGCAAGGCATGGAAAAAACAATAAAAGAATTACAGCGAATCAAACAAAACACCAATCTGAATTACAGTGTAAAAACCTCTGTTGAGGATTTCACACAAAAAATATTCAATACTTTGTTTGACGATAGTATTGATATCGCAGAAAGTTTTGGAGCATTAGAAAATCTATTCAAAACCGCAGCCAAAATATCTTGTCTATCTACCTCAGAGGAATGTAGTAAAAACTGGATTGTTTTTTCTGAAAAACTACCTCTAATTCTTGAGGACTTAAACAGAGATGCTCAATATTTTATGGAATCTGATCCTGCTGCTAGAAGATTAGAAGAAATTTACTTTGCTTATCCTGGGTTTTATGCGTTAGCCATTCATCGAATGAGTCATGAAATCTACAACCAAAATCTACATTTGTTTGCTCGATTGATGAGTGAATATGCGCACAGACAAACAGGAACAGACATTCACCCTGGAGCCACGATTAAAGCACCTATTTTTATAGATCATGCTACAGGAATTGTGATTGGAGAAACTTGTGTAATCGAACCACAAGTTAAAATATACCAAGGGGTAACTCTAGGTGCATTAAGTATAAGTAAGGACAAACAAAACATCAAAAGACATCCTACAGTAAAATCTAATGTATGTATTTATGCGAATGCAACCATACTAGGAGGCGATACTGTTGTTGGAGAGCACTCAATTATTGGTGGTAACGTATGGGTAACCAAATCCGTGCCAGAAAACTCAATTGTGTACAACACGATCGAAGCAAACATAAAAACAAGATAAATACTATGTACCACAAGCTATTAGATTTTATTGGCAATACCCCCTTAATAGAAGCTACTCGTTTGGTAAAAAATCCAAATGTAAAATTATTACTAAAATTAGAAGGTAACAATCCGGGAGGTAGTTTAAAAGATCGTGCTGCTTATAACATGATCAAAGGTGCTTTAGATAGAGGAGAAATAAAAGACGGAGACAAATTAATTGAGGCTACTAGTGGAAACACTGGTATCGCTTTGGCTATGATTGCTCAATTACTTGATATTGACATTGAACTTGTTTTACCCGAAAACTCTACTGCAGAACGCATACAAACCATGCGTGCATATGGAGCAAAAGTAACTTTAACATCTTCAAAAACAGGAATCATTGGATCTAGAGATTATGCGGATCAAAAGGTTGCAAGTGGTGGATATGTCATGTTGAATCAATTTGCTAATGAAGACAACTGGAAAGCACACTACAAGACTACTGGCCCCGAAATATGGAGAGATACCAATAAAAAAGTGACGCACTTTGTAGCCGCTATGGGCACTACTGGAACTATTATGGGAACCTCAACTTATTTAAAAGAACAAAACCCAAACATTCAAATTATAGGTGCGCATCCTAGTGATGGCTCACAGATCCCTGGAATTAGAAAATGGCCCGAAGCCTACTTACCTAAAATATTCAACAAATCAAAGGTAGACAATATCTTAGAAGTTTCGGAAGCTGATGCAAGGAAGATGACCAAAAGATTGGCTAATGAAGAAGGAATTTTTGCAGGCATGAGTTCTGGTGGTTCTGTGGCTACTGCTGTAAAAGTTGCAGAAACCCTAAAATCAGGAATCGTTGTAGCTATAGTTTGTGACAGAGGGGACCGATATTTATCCTCTGATCTATTTGAATAAAGCAGGAAACACGAGGATCAAAACCTTTGTTTTGAAGAGGTTTTTATTCTCAAAGCTCTTGGTTTTTTACTCAAACAAAATCGAAGACTTTATTAGCATTCGATAACCATCTACTTCTGATCGCAGAAGATTCTTAATTTGATTGAAACCTTAAAATATTCTCACTCTCCTTGATCTCCTGTTCATTCATCAACATTTTATGATATTTACCCGTATTGAAGAACTGTGTTTGATCACTATAAAAAGGGCTTAAAAAATAACCTGACTGTCCTGTTGGTGTTATCGCATAAGAATTTTCAATCGCTGAAAAATCTATAACTCTCCGAGTGGAGGGACCTGCCACTACTTTAAATTCATTTCCCTCTGTATAATTAAACATCAAATTGTTTATGGTTTCATATCCCCCTACAGATGGATAAGGTCCTAAATTAAAAATCTTCTTCAAGATCTCTATTTTAGCCATAGCATGTTCATGAGTTAATGTATGTACCTTACCCCATTTCCATGCTTCAAGGTCTCTACCCATACCCGTTGATAATTCAGAAACAGATGCTTTAAAAGAGGATGTTATAACGTCCTTAAACGTTTCTCTTGTTTGAGTGTTCACATTATCCCACCAAACAGACTCTTTATTTTTTAAATACTTATTTTGAGTCCTTTTTGACAAATTAGAATTTGCAAAATCTTTAAAATCTTTAACTCCTAACTCATCTTCAAAAGTATTTTTCAACACTCTAAAAACAAACTTGTAGTAAATCGTTGGAGCAATATTATCCAAACCGTGGTTACCTTTCCATTTGACCAACCTATCCAATACTTTTAATTCAAAAGGAGTAAGCGACTCTAGATCCAATCCGTAAGTCAACTCTCTCACATTTTTTAAAGCTGATGTGTTGGTGTGACTATTTGCAATATTTTTTACCTCATCTACAGAGAGTTTATCTTTCAACTCAATAGCCTTTTTTAACTCAATAGCTCTATCTTGAGACAAATAATAGCCTGGATATAAATAATTATCTACAGCTTCTGGTTGAACATTTGAACTAAACACATATCCTTTTGTCGGATTGATCGCTTTGGGATTTTTAACAAAAGGCAACCACTCTTTCTGGATTTGTGACACCTCCATACCTTCTAATATAAATTTAGTATTGACCTCTGGAGATAGATGTTTATATAATTTTCCCGCAGACCACATCCCAATATTATCACTTGCATCTCCATACAAAATATTTAAGCCTGGTGCTGACAATGTTGCTATTGCTTTTTCAAAATCATACATCCCTTTCGCATGGTTCATTCCATATGTGGTCTGCAAAACTTGATTTGGCTTCTCATTATACACCCATTGTATTGCTGTTGGAACAGAATCAAAACCTGTCGCATTAGAATTGACTATGGTCCCCAAGACTGTTTTCTTGATGATTATTTTTCTAGGAGACTCCTTTTTTATTTTAATTTCTTTTTGCAAGTACTCATAATTATAAAACCCCATACCTGTTGTATACTGAGTACTGTCCTGAGAATTTTGTTGAATTTTATAGAAATTAATATCATCATTTTGAAACATGGTAAGACCAAAAGCATACTCTCTGTTATGTGCCAATAAAGGAAAAGGAAAAAGACCCAAATAAAAACCGTAATTCTCGTAAGTAGGAGTTTTTATGTGTGCCTGGTACCACACCTGTGGCTGAGCAAAACCGATGTGTGGATCATTTTCAAAAAGTATTTTTCCTGTAGTTGTCTTTTTTGGAGCTAACACCAACCCATTACTCCCAATAAACTGTGGAAAAGGAAGTTTATCCAAAAGACTGTTGATACTAGCTATTGATTTTTTTCTAAAATCAAAATTCTCTTGAAACACAATATTCTCCTCAGAATCTATTGCTAAATCTTTCAAATAATCTGAACCTAATTTGTGCTTGATCAAGGTCAAAATAGGATCGGTTTTAAAAGCACTAGCAAAACTAAATGACATATATGCTGTTACATAATATATATCTTCTGAGGTATAGGGTTCTTTTTCTATCCCTAGCAGTGAAAATTCTATTGGAGTTGGACCGTCATCCAAGTATGAGTTCACCCCCTTGAGGTAGGCATCAACTAATTCTTGAACCTCCTGATTATTTTTCAAGGCCTCTACTTGCTTATGAATGGTTTCATCTATCCCTAGACTTGAAAAAAAAACATCAACATCATACAAATCTTTCCCAAAAATCTCAGACAACCTTCCTGAAGCAATTCGCCTCAAGAGCTCCATCTGCCAAAGTCGTTCTTGAGCATGAACATAGCCCAAGACTGTCAATGCATCCTTCTCTGTATTTGCATAAATGTGAGGCACACCAATATTGTCAAAATACACTTCTGCATTGTCAACTCCTTCAAGATGAATATCACCCCTATAGGTGGGTTTAAGATAGAGTAAATAAGCATATACAGCAATCATTACGAATGCTAATAAACACAGAAAAGACAAAATAAACTTGTTCACGCTCTTCATATTCTTTTTTTTTAACAAGCTTAAAGATAGAAATTCCTTTTACACTTCACTTAGGAAAGCTTATTATAATTTTGTTAATTTGTAAGGTAAGACATCTTAAATGAAAAAAATTCAGATGGTTGACTTGAAGAGTCAATACCTAGACATAAAAGAAGATATAGACTACTCCATTCAGCAAGTACTTGACCACACCTCTTTTATCAATGGACCTCAGGTCACCACTTTTAAAAAAAACCTAGAAGATTATTTACAGGTTAAACACGTGATCCCATGTGGTAATGGAACCGATGCTTTGCAAATATCGTTAATGGCATTAGGCCTAAGACCTGGTGACGAAGTGATAACTGTTGACTTTACTTTTGCTGCAACCGTAGAGGTCATTAAACTTTTGGGATTAACTCCTGTATTAATAGATGTAGAAATAGATAGTTTTAACATGAGTATTTCTGCTCTAGAAAGAGCGATTACCCCAAATACCAAAGCTATTGTTCCAGTCCATTTGTTTGGACAATGTGCCAACATGGAAGCAATTTTAAATCTCGCAAAAAAGCACAGAATACATGTCATTGAAGATACCGCTCAAGCCTTGGGAGCTGAATATATTTTTGAAGATGGAACCACCAAAAAAGCTGGAACCATGGGGACCATTGGGACAACCTCTTTTTTTCCCTCAAAAAATCTTGGATGCTATGGAGATGGAGGCGCGATGTTCACCAATGATGATGAACTTGCGGTTAAACTAAAAGGAATTTCCAACCATGGGATGTCACAAAAATATTACTACGATGTAGTCGGTATCAATTCTAGATTAGATAGCATACAGGCAAATATTTTAAATACTAAATTACCATACCTAAATATTTACAATAATAAGAGACAACAAGCAGCTACTTTTTACAACAGAGCTTTTACTGATATTGACTCCCTTATTACCCCAAAAACATCAACCTTTTCTAATCATGTTTTTCACCAATATACATTGAGAATTACCAATGGAAAAAGAGATGAACTACATGAATATCTAAAATCTCAAAATATACCCAATGCTATTTACTACCCTGTTCCCCTTCACACTCAAAAAGCATATGCTCAGGAGTATAGAGATGAAGGAAACTATATCAATACCAACACCCTAGTACAACAGGTGATTTCATTGCCAATGCATACAGCTTTAGAACTAGAACAACTAGAATTCATTACAAAAACCATACTCACATATTTAAAATAATATGGCTAAAAAAATACTAGTAACTGGTGGTTTGGGATTCATCGGATCTCATACTGTTGTCGCTCTACAAAATTCAGGATTTGACGTCGTAATTATTGACAATTTGTCTAACACAACGATCGATGTTTTGAACCAGATAACAGATATCACAGGTATCAAACCTGATTTCGAGTCTATTGATTTACGTAACAAAGGAAAAGTGAAATCTTTTTTTGATCAATACGAGGTAGAGGGGATTATCCACTTTGCTGCTTCTAAAGCTGTCGGTGAAAGTATGCACAAGCCTTTAGATTACTACGAAAACAATTTAAGTACGTTGATCTACCTTTTGCAAGAAATGAGAGACCGAAAATTAGACCACTTTATTTTTTCTTCTTCTTGTACTGTTTATGGACAAGCAGACAAATTACCAATCACAGAAAGGGCTCCTGTAAAAAAAGCCGAATCTGTTTATGGAAATACCAAACAAATTGGTGAAGAAATTATTCAAGACAGCTGTACCGCCTATGGAATTAATGCAATTGCGTTGAGATATTTTAATCCTATTGGAGCACATGAATCTTTAAAAATAGGTGAACTTCCCCTAGGTATTCCACAGAATTTGATTCCATTTATCACACAAACAGCAGCAGGAAAAAGAGAGGTACTCTCTGTTTATGGAGAGGATTACAACACGCCAGATGGAACAGCCATAAGAGATTATATACACGTTGTAGACTTAGCCAAAGCCCATATTGCTGCCTTAAAACGTCTGATCGAGAAACAAAACAAAAATACATATGAATTTTACAATGTAGGTACAGGAACTGGAAGCTCTGTTTTGGAAATCATCAAGGCTTTTGAAAGAGCTAACGGTGTTAAATTAAACTATAAGATTGTAGATCGAAGGGCGGGAGATATCACTGCTGCTTATGCAGATACGACAATGGCAAACAAGGAGTTAAAATGGAAAACTAAATTGAGTTTAGAATCTGCTCTAAAATCTGCCTGGGAATGGGAAAAAAAACAAGAATAGCTTTAAGAGGATCTTTACTATCCTCTCAAACTTGTTTTTTTATTTGTACAGAACTATGTGATTGCTAAAAGTTTACATCACACAAAAAAAATCAGCTCAAGAGCTGATTTTTTTTGTGTGACTACTCGGCACTATGTTCTATCAGTCGTATTCCATTTTCCTCTAAAGTAATGACCTTATTTTTATACAATCCACCAATGGCATTCTTAAATGCTTTTTTACTCATCCCCAACTCATACTTAATGGTGTCTGGCTCAGACTTATCCGTCACAGGCAGAAAACCATTATGTGCTCTTAGTGCTGTCAATATTTGAACCTGAAACTTTGTAATACTATTCCTAAACCCAATAGGCTGTAGGGAGATATCCAATCGACCATCGTCTCTTACTTTTTTAACATATGCTTTCAAGCGTTGACCTTCTTCCAATCTTTGATATACTTCATTTTTATACAACATCCCCTCACAAGTCTCATCGACCAAAACAGTAATCCCCAGTTTTGAGAAACTTCCAACTACTATTCCAACCTCTTGACCTTCTTCAAACTCTTCCATAATTCTATACTTTTAATTGTTCAAAATAAGTATTTAACACCTCATCATTATGATCACTAGGTGTAAAAACCTCTAATATTTTTGGCTGCTTACTTTCTTTGTAAAAAGTCTTCAATCTTTTTTCAGTACGCCTAATATTTGTTGCTTTTTGATAGGTAAACCCATACATCTTTGCCAAATGCTCAGCGTTTAAACCATGGGGAGTTTCAAAATAAGACAAGGATGATGTTTGTTTTGGACCTGGTAGTATTTTAAAAATTCCTCCTCCGTTATTATTTACTAAGATAATTCTAAAATTAGATGGGATAGATTTGTTCCACAATGCATTGCTATCATACAAAAAACTCAAATCCCCTGTAATCAATACAACTTGTTGCTCTGTTTTCATAGCGTATCCAATCGCTGTAGAAGTACTCCCATCAATTCCGCTAGTCCCTCTATTGCAAAAAACTGAAAGGGTTGGATCAATATCAAACAACTGGGCATAACGAATGGTTGCGCTGTTACTCAACTGCAGCACTGTATTCGAAGGCAAAGAATTGTTAAGCAAATCAAATACTTTAAAATCTGAATACTGAACATTTTCTACATACTGCTGGTGCGCTGCTTTTCTTTTTTCCTTCAATGCCAATCCTTGAAGTTGATAGTCGTTCTCAACTGGTTTTATCAACCAAAAGAACTGACTAAAGAAAAATTCAGGAGAAACACTAATATGTTGACTCAGACAATTAAAGGTGTCATATCCAACCTTTGGATGAATCGCAAAATGGTACTTTGGTTTATAGGCTCTTAAATACTGTTTGATTCTCTTTGACACTATTAACCCACCTATGGTCAATAAAATATCTGGCTGAAAAAACAACTTTTCTTCCTCAGATAGTCCTGCTAAAAATTGATCAATACTATTGATGGTATGGTGATGGTTTATGTTTGAAGTCGATTCTGTCAAAACCAATACAGAGGGATCTTTAAGCAAATGATTGAGCTGTGTCTGCAACAACTCACTGGGTTGATACACTCCTAACAAAACTATTTTTTTCTTTGAAGTATTCCACAATTCTGCAATAGGTTCTATTTGCTTTTGTGACAAAGGCTGTTCGGATAAAGCTTGAGGCTCTATGCGATCTACCTTAGGATAGACCAATAAATCATCTATCATTTTATACAAAGGTTCGTCAAAAGGCACATTGATATGCACAGGTCCTTTCTGCTTATTTGCGATCTCTAAAGCGTTAAATAACAAGTGTTTGTTATATACTTTATCCTCATCAATTTTTATAGCTCTCAAATTAGCCTCGAACAAAATATGATTTTTGAATACTCCTTCTTGGCGAATGGTCTGACCATCTCCAATATCAATCATATGTTTGGGTCTATCGGCGGAAATAACGACCAATGGAATATCTGCATAAAAAGCTTCTGCAACTGCTGGATAATAATTTAGCAATGCAGAACCTGAAGTACAGACCATCGCTGTTGCTTTTTGTGTTTTTTGAGCCATCCCTAACGCAACAAAAGCGGCACAGCGTTCATCGACAATGCTATAGGTATTCACTTCTGAAACTTGATTAAAACCAATGGTCAAAGGAGCATTACGTGAACCTGGAGATATAACCACATCGCTTACATGATTGGCAACACAGGAAGCAATCACTATTTGAGCCAATTCATTTTCAGGATACTTCATTCAAATATTTCTCTAAATAAGAGCACAAAATTACAAATAATAAAGGTAGTATCTTAACAGAATAAGGTTTCTTTATCTATTTAAAAGATGTCTATTCAAGAGGGTTTTCTTTAGCACAAGCCAGATAAATTCTTTCTTACCTACCCTTTTGTTACTGGATAAAATATTAAAGAAATCATTCCAAAACAAGAATAATCAATCCTAATCTAAAAGGTAGTATCTTTACCTAATTAAGTTTTTTATTATGGACGAACGCATTGATGTTGTTAATACAAAAGGGATGCCAACAGGAAAGACTTGTCTAAAAAGCGAAGCCCACCAACATGGAATATTACATGGTACTGTTCATATTTGGCTACACACAAAAGACCTCCAGATTCTCATTCAAAAAAGATCAGAATCAAAAGAAATTTACCCCAACTTGTGGGATGTATCAGTCGCTGGACACATCAGTTCTGGAGAATCTCCTATATTAGCTGCTTTGAGAGAAGTTAAAGAAGAAATAGATTTAAGTATCAATCAAGAACAACTAAAATCTATTCCACCATTTGAGGAAAAACACTACCATGCTAACAATATCGTCGATCATGAAATTCATCATATTTACTTGGTTAAGCTCCATATAGATCTTTCAAAATTAACCCCTCAAAAAGAAGAAGTGGAAGCATTGAGGCTAATTTCTACAAAAGAATTACAAAACAACTACACCAACCCCGATGTATTCGTTCCTCATACTCCCGAATATTACAAACATATTTTAAAATACCTCAAAGAAAACAAATCATGAAAAATACGATTGCAGAAAGAATTACTGATTTTATTAAGTTGTTTCCTCCTTTTGATCATCTACCACATCATGATTTGTATCAGCTAGCAGAAGAGATTAGCGTCGTTTATCTCGACAAAGACGAGTCACTATATAATCAAGGCAAACCTCCTAAAGAACATTTTTATATGGTAAACCAAGGAGCCATAAGAGTGTATAGACATGATGGGGAAAATAGCATTGAAGTAGAAATGTGTGATGAAGGAGATGTCTTGGGTTTGAGACCATTGATTGTCCAAGAGAATTACACTTTAAATGCAAAAGCCTATGAAGAAACCATTGTGTATGCAATTCCCATTAAGATCTTCAATGACAAATTTGAAAACAACAATAAAGTAAGCAAATATCTAATCACCCGTTTTGCAAGTAACTCTGTTGCAAAGTTTTCTCAAGCAGACAACGAAAAAATATTTGCAGACTACAAAAGAACAACCCAAACAGACTACTTTAGTTCTAAAATTAGTCTTTTGATGAATTCTGCTATTCACTGTGACCAAGAAGCTACAATAAAGCAAGCTGCAACTATAATGAGCGAGAACAAGATCAGCTCTATATTTGTAATTAACAAAGAGAGACCCATAGGAATCATCACCAATAAAGATTTATTGCACAAAGTGGCCACAGGCACATTTGGCATAGACCAAAATGTAAAAGAAATCATGTCTTCTCCTGTCGTTTGTGCTTCTCCAAATGTATCTATTGCAGAGGGACAAATCATCATGTTAAAAAATAAAATTGGAAATGTATGTGTCACCAAAGATGGTACTCCACAAAGCACATTATCTGGAATACTAACCCAACAAGACATTGTAGCCTCTCTGAGCAACAATCCTGCAGTGCTGATGAAACAGATCAACCGAGCAAGAACAATTTCTAGGCTGAGAGAATTAAGACAACAATTAAATCAACTCTTACAAAGATATATCAATCAACACTTTTCATTCACACACACCCTAACTGTTGTCGCAGAACTCAACGAGACTATTACCGAAAAAACGGTAGAAATCTCCCTTAAAGAACTAGGTAAAACACCCCCTGTAAAGTTTTCTTTTTTTTCCATGGGTAGCCAAGCGAGAAAAGAACAATTGGTTCCTACAGACCAAGACAATGGAATGATCTTTGAAGATGTTCCTGACGACAGGCTCGAAGAAACTCGATCTTTTTTTACAGGATTTGCAAAAATCATTAACAAAAATCTCCATGCAATAGGATATGAATACTGCCCTGCAGAAATGATGGCTAGCAATCCAACATGGTGCTTGTCAAAAAGGGAATGGGAAAGTCAATTTAAAGATTGGATTTTTAACCCGAACGAAAAGAACATTTTGCTTAGCGCTATCTTTTTTGACTTTAATTATGTTTTTGGAGATCGACAATTGGTCAAAGACATGAGCACTATTGTACACGAGAACACCAAAAACAACCCTAGATTTTTTATGTTTATGTCTAAAGATGCCTTGAAAAGTCCTAGTCCACTCGGTTTTTTTAGACAATTTTTAGTAGACCAAGACGGTGTTCATAAAGACCAATTCAATATCAAGCAAAGAGCACTAATGCCTTTGATTGATGCCGCAAGAATTTTAACCTTGCAACACGACTTACAAGGAATAAACAACACCGCGGAACGATATTATAAACTCCGAGAGTTAGAGCCACAGAATGCCGAAATTTACGAAGCTTGTGCATATGCTTTTAAAGCATTACTAAAGTATAAGACCAAAAATGGATTGATGACTCTGGGAGAAGATGATGGTAAATTTATCAAATTAGAACATCTCTCTAAATCTGAAAAGGTGAAGTTAAGGCGTTGTTTTAAACCCATTAAAAGTATACAAGAAGTGATAACTCTACGTTTTCAACCTATTTTATAATCACAATTTATGGAACATTTTATCAAAAAAATATTTCGAAAAAAAAGGCTTCCCCCCTTTTGGAAAAATTATGAGGACTCTCTTAAAAACATTCAAATGAATGAGATTGCAGATTCTAAATTTGTTGTTTTTGACTGTGAAACTTCAGGATTAAATCCTAAAGAAGATAGGATTTTATCCATGGGGGCTCTTACGATTAAGGGAAACACCATCAACATCAAAAACAATTTTGAATGCTATGTCAAACAAGAGGTTTTTAGCAGAGACACTGTTCCTATTCACGGACTATTGAAAAATGGTAATTTAAAAAAAATTAGTGAGGAAGAGGCTATTAAAGAATTTCTTAGCTACATAGAAGGAGCGATTTTGGTAGGGCATCATATCGGCTTCGATGTCAACTGTGTCAATTTTGCACTAAAAAGAATGGGGCTGCCCAAATTAAAAAACAAAGTTTTGGACACTGGTACCCTGTATAAAAAAACCAAACATCAATTGTATTCAGAGGCTTTCAAAAAAGTTTTTACCTTGGATGACATTTGTGATGAATTGAAAGTTCAAAAAAAAGACAGACATACCGCTTCTGGAGATGCCTATATCACTGCTATTATTTTTTTTAAAATACTAGGAAGACTGAACAAAAACAACCTTTTGACCCTAAAGGATTTGTTTTACGTTCCAAAAATGATCTACTAAGCATCTGAGATGATGAGACTATTTTTGAATTCATAACTTAGGCTAGAGTATATTTACCAAAATAGATGTTAAACTCTTTTTGTAATGCTTGTAACTGCTCCAATTCTTTAGACAACACAATAGCCAAAGACAACCCTTTATTTCCTCCTCTAGCAGTTCTACCGCTTCTATGAACAAAATATTCCGTATTTTCAGGAAGCTGATAATGAATCACATAATTTACATTAGGGACATCTATTCCTCTTGCAGCAACATCTGTACAGATTAACAGTTGACTTGCACCGTTTTTAAAAGAACGCAACGACTTTTCTCTATCACGCTGACCCATATCTCCTTCCAAAGCAGCCACAGAAAACCCTTCTTCAGCCAATTCTTCTTTTAATTTTTGTGCCCCTAATTTCGTTTTACAAAAAACAATACCTTTTTCCAGACCTCTACTTTCAACAAAACCGACCAAGACATCAAGTTTCTGACCCAAAGTAGTACTGATAAATTTATGAGAAATATCTTCGTTAATCAATTGATTTGCTTCTACTTCTACTCGAACCGGCTGGTTCATATACGTTTTCACTAAACTATTTAACGCATTTGGAAATGTTGCAGAAAACAACCAAGTATTTTTATGTGATGTAGAATATTTAAGTATCCTGTTTAAGTCTGGTAAAAACCCCATACTAAGCATCTCATCTGCTTCATCTAGAACCAACATTTTGATCTTACTAATATCAATAGCAGCCCGATCCAACAAATCACACAAACGCCCAGGAGTAGCAACAACAACATGTGTAGTTCTTTCTAACCTTTCTATTTGTCTATCTATCTTTTCTCCACCATAAACCGCCTCACAAAATATTTTCTTTGTGTGGTATTTGGTCAACTTAAATAATTGCTTTTTTATTTGTTGAGCAAGCTCTCTTGTCGGCGCTAGTAGTAAAGCTTGAATTTCATTTTTATCAGGATTTATTTTCTGTAACAATGGCAATCCAAAAGCAATGGTTTTCCCTGTTCCTGTCTGGGCCTTACCGATATAATCTATTTGATCTTGTAACAATTTAGGTATGGTTCTATATTGAATTTCAGTAGGAATCTTTACTCCTATCTCTTTCATAGATTTTATGAAATCATCTGACACTCCTAACTCTTTAAAGTTTTTCAAAATATTTGGGTTTTATTAAAAGGCAAAGGTAGCATTATAAAAAAGAAAAGTAAGGAACATCGAAATACTAACTTTTCATAAGTTCTCATTTTGGGTTTTGACACATACGAAAACAACAAAAGCGGCAACTTTAAAAGATATTACTCGTCAAATTTTATGATGTAAACTAAATTGAAGCTGTTTTTTTTGCCAAACATCTGTAGACTGGTTCAATACACCTAGTTGGACTTTTAATCCTTTTTTTATCATATACCCAATCCCAAGATAAAATCTATTTCTGTCATATAACGCAACACGATTGCCTTGACCAGTATTTCTTTGCCCATTGATAAAAATCTCATTATATGAGGCAAAATAAAGGGTTCTACTCTCAAACACAGCTTTATTAATCGGCACATTCAAAAAGATATTGTACCTGTAACGCGTCCTAAAATCCTGATTTTCTACAAACCTTTGTTCATAGCGAAATCTATGTTGGGTATAAATTCGTTTACCCAATTGAACAGGAAAAAGTGCTTCCTGATAAATTCTATTTTCTAATTTGGTTACTTGACTTGAACCATATACCCCAGTGGTGATATTTCCATATCCAAGAGTTAACTTAAGGAATGTTTTACTAGGGCTATATGTAATTCCTCCGCGAAGTAACAACTGCTCAAGATCTCCTCCAAGATTCCAATTACGGTATTGAATATCACCTTGGATTCCCCAAGGACTTTCTTTAAACGTTGTGTTGAAAAAATACATATACCATGCCCCTAATTTGTCTTCCTCAACCTGAGCAAGTGCTAGTTTAGGAATCAATAAAAAAAACATCAGTTGTAAGATTATACTTTTTTTCATCTTTTGATCTTGATATCGCGTTGTCATGTATTATTTGTTTCGAAAACAAAAATACTAATTTCGAATTAAGAACTAAAAGAGATGTTTGATTATGATATTCTTACCACTCACAATAATCAAGAGTATTATAACTCTCAAGTTTCGTAACAATTTAAAAATGAAATAAATAAATCATATTTAACTATACTGATAAGCCTTATCGAATAGTGATTTAATTCTATATTATTCTTATATTTGCACTATTAAATTTAGAATAAACAACATGGAAAAACCAAAAATCGGATTTATTGGACTTGGCCTTATGGGCGCTAATATGGTCGAAAATCTACAAAACAGAGGATTTGAACTTACAGTGATGGATCTTAACAAAGACGCGGTAGGAACTGTTATCGCTCGTGGAAACGCAACTGAAGCGTCATCACCAAAAGAATTAGCCGAAAATAGTGATATCATTATGTTCTGCCTTACAACTTCTGCAGTAGTAGAAAAAATCGTATATGGTGAGGATGGTATCTTAGCTGGTATCAAAGAAGGGTCTGTTTTAATTGATTTTGGTACTTCTATTCCTGCATCTACACAAAAAATAGGAAAAGATCTTGCTAGTAAAGGAGCTGGTATGATTGATGCTCCCCTAGGTAGAACACCTGCTCACGCCAAAGATGGATTGTTGAATATCATGGCTGCAGGAGATAAAGAAACTTTTAACAAAGTTAAACCCGTTTTAGATGAACAAGGAGAGAATGTATTTTATCTTGGGGCTTTAGGTGCTGGTCATACAACTAAATTGATCAACAACTTCATGGGAATGACTACAGTCGTTGCGATGTCTCAGGCTTTTGCAGCTGCAGAGCTTGCTGGTGTAGACAAGCAACAACTTTTTGACATTATGTCTTCGGGGCCTTCAAATTCTCCGTTCATGAAGTTTTGTAAAAATTATGCGGTAGACAACGTAAGTGATTTAGGTTTTTCTATTGCTAATGCAAACAAAGACTTAGGTTATTTTGTTCAAATGATGAATGATTTAGGAACCGTTTCTAAAATCGCCGAATCTACATCTACCAACCTACAAACAGCATTTGATGCTGGAATGGGTAGTGGTAATGTTCCAGAAATCTTTGACTACTTTGTAAAGTTAAAAAAATAAAAAGCTACTTAATAGTATATATTTTAAAAGGTTCGATTCTATTCGAACCTTTTTTTATGTTTTAAAATTATAAAAATAAGGGTTACTACTTTAGCCCCCTAGATTCGAGACCCCTTTCATATTTGTTGTGAATTAAGATGATTGCCAGTCCAAAAAGCACCGCTGTTATAATTAATACCGTGCTTATTAATCCTGTCACCCCAAAAGACATCCTTATTAAGATTGTTGACACTACAAATCCTGAGTTTCTAATGATTTTATGAAATTGATCTGTGTAAAAAAATGAAATCAAAAGGAGGACTACATCCACTAAAATTAAAACTGTAAAAAATTCATCAAAAAACAGATCATTGATGGTTTGAAAACTAGGTAGATTATTTGAACTTAACGAAATTCCCGCAATCCAATTGAATAGGGTAATTAGTGCCATGACGAAAAACAAAGGAACGAGGACCAAGGCAATAATCTTTTTTCGTAAAATGAATCTTTCGATAATCAGCCTGTCACGATCTTTCAACTGCAATTTGAGCATTCCCTGCTTTTGAAACTGATAAATCAAATAAAAGAGTATGATTGACGCTAAAATATCATACGTAAACTGTAAATCCCCCTTGACCTCAAACCAATCAGAAGTTAATTCTAACACTGATAAATCCTTAAATAATTTTCGAATAATGATCAATGCAATGATTTCGTATTGCTTAGTGATGTATGTGGTAAATGATTTTGGCAAATAATAAATCAACAAATACACCTCATAAATCAGTATAAAAGAGAAAGGAGTATAAACTGCTGATATTGGATTTTTAAACAATTCAGATTCTTGAAGAAAACTAGTGACTCCAAATTTTGACAAATAAGTAATCCCTAAATGAATCACGAAACCCAATAACGCTACATAAAGTGTTATTTTCTCAATTTTCTTTTTTGTGGATTCCGACAGAAAAATTTTGTAAAGCTTATCAAATACGCCCATTTCACCTCTTTTTAAACGATTTTACTCGTCGTTATATTATAGCTAATCTACATGTAAGCCTAATTGAGTAACTCTATCAAATCAACCTATCATGATAACTTGTCGTACTCTGTCCTAAAATCATTAAACATAGAACTTACAATTTGTTTAGGATCTCCATCAGTTAGACTTTCAAAGGAAACATAACCTTTATAATTTACATCTTTCAATATTCTAGCAATCTTTTTCATGTTAACTGGCTCTGCAACTCCATCTACATAAACCAACTCTTTGATGAACCAGTAGTTAGAGTAAGGTGCAAGTTTTTCAATTTCCTTGTATGGATCACCACTTCTCAAACTTCCAATATCCAGTATGAGTCCAAACCATTCTGAATCTACGCTTTCTAGAATTTCGATTACCTCATCGGCTTTGTATAAAAAATCATTGTGATGTTGCATACCTAGAACAACTCCTGTCTCTTCGGCATATTTCACACAAGTTTTAAAATCAGATACCATCCATTTTTTAACTTCTTCCTTTGAATGTCCTGTATATCTTCCCTTCCCTGCAAAAACACGCATAATTGAAGCCCCTAATTTAGAAGATACTTGTAACCAGTTTTTTATCATATCAACATCCGCTGCCCTTGCAGGTTGATCTGGACTTACAAAATTATTTCTTACTCCTGTCCATGAGATATTCAAACCTAATTGTAATGCTTTCTTCTTTAACTCAAACAAAGTTTTATCTTCAGGAATTTGAGGATAATTATCAAAATAATAACCTGTTAAATCAACAGCATTTAAACCAATTGAAGAAGCAAAATCCATCATGTCAAAAAATGTCATCTCTCCACTTTTCAACAAACTATTGAAGGTAAATGCATTAACACTGAACTGCAACCTGGAAGGTTGTGAAGGATTTTTTAATGGACTTGCAAAAAGGCTATGTGCACCCAATAAAATAGGGGTTACCGCTAAACCCTGTAGCAAAAGTCTTCTTTTCTTATCCATCTTTTTGTCCATTTTTTAAATTTATTTAATCCTCTAGTCAATTGCAGTAAACTTGAGTAGTCCATTTGTTAAGTCTTTAAATTTAGTAAATAAAACTCAAATGGTAAAAACAAGTAGTCTTTATCGTGCTCTTCATTATATCCTTTGCATTCTAAACAGAAGGTAAAGTCAACGACTTCCTAATTAGATATTTTCCTTCCTATGAATCGTATAACTTTACCTGAACCATTATGAAATTCTCCTTCATTCAAATCGACTTCAACTTCTTCAAGTTTAATGATTTCAAAATTTGTAAAGTCTTTCTTGATAGATTCCACTGAAAAAAGCATTTCACTCTTATTAGGACCCCCTACTTTTGGGTTTATGTTTCTCATTTCTAAATGATTTTTACTAAAGCCTTCTAGAATAATTATCCCCCCATCTATTATCAAATCCGCAATTTTGTGGTGATATATGGATACTACGTCTGAGGGGAAATGAGCAAAAATTAAAGCAGCAACATCATATTTTTGATCGACAAGCTTGAGGTCAAATAAATTACCGATTTCATAATTGATCATTACCTTTTCTTTTTCCGCAAGTTTCAATGCCTTTTTCTTTCCTTGACTACTGATGTCAAATGCCGTGACTTCAAAACCTTCTTTTGCAGCATGGACAGCATTTCTTCCTTCTCCTTCAGCTGGTAATAACATCTTTCCGTTCAACTGATATTCAGCTATGGTAGCTTTGAAGAACAAATTAGGTTTCGTACCATAAGCATACGTATCCTTTGCATATCTGTTGTCCCACATTTCAAACCCTTTATTCATATTTTTTCTTCTTTTGTATGATCCTTAAAATTTATCTCAACAACAACCAGAGATTTTCGTTATGCATCATGTTCGTTTGTAAGACAGAATATATCTTTTTGTCTGACTTACCATTTTTCTTTAGCTATATCTGGCCAAACATACTTCTCATAGATACTCTTGATAGCATTCCTTTGTGCTAAAGATAAATTGGTTTGTTGCGCTGCTTCAATATTTGCCAATGCCTGTGTAGGACTTGACGCACCAGGAATTACACAACTAACTTCTTTGAACATCAAGATCCACTTCAAAGCTTTTGCGGCTAAATTTGAGTTTGGCGGGAATTGATTTTTGATTTCTTCTACTGCCAGCAATCCATTTGCATAGTCTACTCCTGAGAAAGTCTCACCTTTATCAAACATTTCTCCGTTTCTGTTGAATGTACGGTGGTCATCTTCTTCAAATTGAGTAGAATGTGAAAATTTTCCTGTCAACAAGCCACTAGCCAGAGGCACTCTTGATATTATTCCAACATCCTTTTTTGCTGCTTCGGAAAGAAAGTATTCAGCAGGGCGTTGCCTTAGCATATTGAAAATAATCTGTACGGAAGTTACATTGTCATATTCAATCGCTTTTAACGCTTCATCAATCTTCTCTACACTAACTCCTAAGTTTAAAATTTTCCCTTCTTTTTTCAAAGTACTAAACAATTCAAAAATCTCAGGTCGGTAGTAGGTTTCTGTGGGAGGACAGTGTAGCTGAATAAGATCTATAGTCTCCAAACCCATGTTTTTCAAACTATCTTCTACAAATTTTCTTAATTCTTTTATTTGATAAGCTGAGTCGGTATGAGGAGATAATTTTCTTCCACATTTTGTGGCAACATAAATTCTTTCACTTCGAGAACGGACCAAACGACCTATTGCTTTTTCGCTTTCTCCATCATTATATACATCGGCGGTATCAATAAAATTAACACCACTGTCTACTGCCTTATTTAGAATTTCATCCGCATTCTTATGATCAAAAACACGACCCCATTTGCCCCCAACCTGCCAAGTACCTAATCCAATTTCAGAAATCTTAAAACCTGTTTTTCCTAATAACCTTTTGTTTAGCTCATTCATTCTCAATTAAATTTTACAGTTGAACAGTGGATCGTTTGCCTATCACAAAACTAACCACAAATAACAAAAGTAAACTTTTTAATGAAATTCTAAATGAAACTATTCCAACTACTAGAAACCAACATTTTGCTATCCGACGCGACAATATGGTGAGCTATCACCTCATTTCTTACTTTATTTTTATTTTATAAATAATTATTTAATGTATATTTTTATTTATACATAATTTTATGCTTATTTTTATATATTATATTTAATTTTTGGTTTTTTGAATACAAAAATATAAAAACAATAAAGCCTAGATCGTAAAAAAATTCTTTGTGCTTGTGAACTTAGTAAAAGAAAGAAAAAGTCTAAAACCAAAATTTAAACAAACAACTGAAAATAAAAATTTAAATGACAAAATGTTATTCTGTGCAGTTGGAGTCGTTTTACTCCATATCCTCAAAATGCTACAAAGCCTTAGGGCATGATGGTAGCGAAGCGTTAATACCCGCTTCACAATACTATGGACAAGATAATGAAATAAGTAAAATCGAATCGCACTGGATTAGTGCATGGATTCTAGAAAAAAATGAATTACAGTATTCAACAAAGAAATGGACAAACTTTTCTAAATCAGGCCAAAACATAGGTCAAATTGAGTTTTGCCATCACATACCTAAAAAACTAAATACCGAAGAAATCAATCATGACAAATCACTTATCCGACCAAATATTGAGTAAACAAAAACTTTCCCAAGTAAAAGTTGGAGCGTTTGTTATGGAAGCAGGCACGGGTAAAACAAGAGCTGTAGTTGAACTGGTAAGGGAAATAAAACCCTCATATGTGCTTTACTTTGCCCCCTATCAATGCATAAATACAGAGAAATACGAGGAAAGTACTGGGTATGAAATAAAAAAATGGGGCAGTTTTGATTGTGAATTTGATTTGATTGGAACAGAAAGCATTTCTTCTAGCGATAGAATATACTTAAAACTTCATGACAAAATATCAAAAGCATGGAAACCTGTCATTATCGTTGATGAAAGTTTGAAAATAAAAAACTTAGAAGCTAAGCGTACGAAAAGAGTTTTAGAACTCAGCAAATTGGTAGAATACAAGTATATCCTTAATGGCACGTTGTTAAGCCGAAACTTGCTAGACCTTAAAGCCCAAATGGATTTTCTATCACCAAGTATATTGAATATGGATCTAGCAGAATTCAAGAGTAACTTTTGCGAATATAAGAAATTGACGTTCCATGAGTCAGGAACTTGGAGAACCAAAACAAAAGAATGGATCGTTGCATATCACAACATGGACTACCTACACAAACTCATAGAGCCATATATATTCAAAGCCGACTTGAATATCGATGTAGGACTTACTTTTATCGATATGCCTTACGAACTATCAAGAGACGAAAAAAAAGAACATAAGAGAATCATGGAAGAGATTTTAAATGAAGAATGGTTGATGGCTAAGCCTAATTTCTTTTTAATGCTAACTCAAAAACTACAAAACAACTATTCAAGAAGCGAAGTTAAATTCCTAATTGTGGCAGAAGTCTTAAAAAAGAATCCAAAAACATTGTTGGTTGCAAAATTCATTGCAACCCAAAAAGAACTTAAGAAGAGGTTTCCGACCGCAAGAGTTTTGAGTTGGCAAAAAAATAGTTTTGGACTAAACCTTCAATACGAATACAACGAAATGTTACTGTTTGATCAACATTGGGATTATGGATTGTTTGACCAAATAATAAAAAGAATCTATAGACAAATGCAATCAAAAAACTGTACCGTTAGAAGACTGCTTGGCAACTGTGGTTTAGAACGTATGATCCACAACAATGTCAACAAGAAACAAAACATTGCCACTGAATTTAAAAAATTAACCCTTGAAGAATTTAAAAAAAAAGCATTATGAAAAAAAAATTTGAGAGCCCCGTTTACGGTGTCATCGCAGTTCCAATAAATAAGATTCAGGCTAATGATTACAACCCAAATCAAGTAGCTAAAAAAGAAATGGAATTGCTATACCATAGCATAAAATGCGATGGATACACCATGCCGATCGTTTGTTTTTATGATCAAGAGCTTGACAAATATATCATCGTAGACGGATTTCACAGATACACCATTATGCTGAAGTATAAAAATATCTACGATCGGGAAAACGGAATGATGCCTGTTTCTGTAATCAGAAAAGATATTAATGATAGAATGGCCTCAACCATTAGACACAATAGAGCTAGAGGGAAACATGAAGTAGAATTACAAGCAGCATTAGTTGGCTTACTAAAAAAAGGTTGGGACGAAATACAAATTGTAAAAAACCTAGGCATGACCCTAGAAGAAGTACAAAGATTGATGGGGATAAAAGGTATTGCATCAGAAATCAAAGGAGTACCTTACTCTATAGAAAGACAAATTAAAGAAGTTGAAAATGATATCATATCAGAAGACAATCACAGTTAACCATGCCAAGAATAGCCATTAAAGGAATCGATAATGTTTTATCCGCAGCTCAAAAAAGAATACAATTTCTATTTGACAATTACGACCACTTACAACTTGCTTTTTCGGGAGGTAAAGACAGTACGGTATTGTTTCATTTGATAAATGAGGAAGCAAAAAAAAGAGATAGAAAATTTATACTTTATTTTCAAGATCAAGAAGCAGAATACCAAGAGACAATAAAACTTATCGAATGGGCCATGTCACAGCCTAATGTTATTCCTCAGTGGTATCAAGTCCCCATCTTTATGACAAACGCAGCTAGTCACCAACAATTGTTTTTATGGGCATGGGGTATTGGTGAAAAATGGATAAGAAAAAAGAACCGTTTAGCCATACAGAAAATAAATGTGCGATACCCCAAAAGGTTTTACAAATTTAATCTTTGGGTTGCTCAGCAAAATAGAAAAAAACTGAAGGGCAGTTTTGTTTCAATTGTAGGTCTGCGATCAGAAGAAAGTCCTGATAGGCATTTTGTGCTGTTTGGTGAGAATTCTGAATTGTTTTGGTTGCGAAGAAAAGTAAAACCTGACAAAGCTTACCCCATAATTGACTGGAAATATAAAGATGTATGGAAGTATTTGATAGATCATCATTTTAAGTACAATAAGATCTATGATAAAATGTATATGTTAGGAGGAAATTTACGCTCTTTTAGAGTATCAAATCTGGTTCACGAAAAAGCGTTTAGATGTTTAACCAACTTGCAGGAATTAGAACCTGAAACTTATAATCGATTAGAAGAAAGACTTCAAGGGGTGCATTCGGCAGCAATATATGGTAACGAAAAATTAATCTACTCTATCAAAAAACTACCCAGTACATTTAAAACCTGGAAAGCATACAAGATATTTCTATTGGAGAACATACACCCTGACCTCAAAAAATTATTTGAATACCAATGGTCTAGATTTGGAGATACCGATGATATCGGTGCAAACAAATACATGGTAAAAAGAATTTTATTATGTGATTGGGAAGGAGCCATAACATGGAATAGAGATTTTGATTTTAATTATACAAAAGCTCAATTGTTAGATAAAAACAGACAAAAAAGAGAAAACCCTGTGATTAAAAAATGGTTCAAAGCTTTAAATTAAATAATGAAAAGCTTCGAATAAAAGAACAAACGAAAGCCTACAATCCCGCAATATTTTTGATATCATCAATAGCTTTTAAAGCCAGCGCATCTGCTGCTGCCTGAGTACGACTTTCTGTGTAAATTCTAATAATAGGTTCGGTATTGGATTTTCTTAAATGCAACCATTCCTGAGCAAAATCAACTTTTACTCCATCGATTGTATTGACCTCTTCTTCCTTGTGTTTTTGTGCCATTTTTTCTAAAATAGCATCTACATCCAACGTTGGTGTCAACTGTATTTTATTTTTACTCATATAATACTGAGGATAAGAATCTCTTAGTTCTTTACATGTCTTTTTAGTTTTTGCTAGGTGTGACAAGAACAGGGCAACCCCTACCAATGAATCTCTACCATAATGAGAAGCGGGATAAATGATTCCTCCGTTTCCTTCTCCTCCAATAACAGAGTTCGTCGTCTTCATTGCTGATACAACATTAACTTCTCCAACAGCACTAGCAGTATAAGTACCTCCATGCTTCTCTGTAATATCTCGCAATGCTCTTGAAGAAGATAAGTTAGAAACTGTATGACCTCCCCCTAATGCTCCCAAAATATAATCTGCACATGCCACTAAAGTATATTCTTCTCCAAACATAGAACCATCTTCGTTAACTATCGCCAATCTATCAACATCAGGATCTACAACAATTCCAAAATCTGCTTTTTCTTTTACAACCAACGCAGAAATATCGCCTAAATGTTGTTTTAAAGGCTCAGGGTTGTGAGGAAAATGACCATTTGGCTCACAATATAATTTCACACAGGTTACCCCTAGTCTTTCTAGCAAAGCTGGAATGAAAATCCCACCTGTAGAATTTACAGCATCCAATACGACTTTAAATTCTCCACTTTTAATCGCTTCAATATCTACCAACTCGAGATTCAACACTTCATCGATGTGTTTCTCTATATATGAATCGTCTTCCTTGTATGTACCTAATTGATCAATTTCCGCAAAAGTGTAGGCATCTTTTGCTGCAAAATCCAAAATTTCTAAACCATCCGCAGCATTTAAAAACTCTCCTCTTTCGTTTAACAATTTTAAGGCATTCCATTCCTTTGGATTATGAGAGGCTGTCAAAATAATACCACCTTGCGCTGTTTCAAGAGGAACAGCAACCTCAACAGTAGGAGTTGTAGACAATCCTAAATCAATCACATGAATCCCTAATCCAATCAATGTATTGGTGACCAAATGACTAATCATAGTACCAGAAATACGAGCATCTCTACCCACAACTACCGTTATTTCTTTTGAATCTTTATTTCTTGCTTTGATCCAAGTCCCATAAGCTGCCGCAAACTTTACAGTATCTAATGGTGTTAAATTATCTCCTACAGCACCTCCTATAGTTCCACGGATACCAGATATTGATTTTATTAAAGACATTGAAATAAATTTTAAAAGTATTGATAATTTAACCTTGATTTTTTTCTCTGAGGTACAAATATACTGCAATCAGTGAAAATATAATATTGGGGAGCCAAGCCATAAAAAAAGGATTTGCATCGGGAGCAGAACCTAACACTACAGCTACCTTCATAAAAAAGACATACATAAACATCATCCCTACACCAAGTGCCAAATTGACCCCAGTTCCCCCTCTTTTTTTTCTGGAAGACAAAGACACTGAAATTAAGGTTAGGATATATGCTGATATGGGTAGACTTGTTCGCTGATATAACTCCACATAATACGCATTTAAATTTTTAATTCCTCTTCGTTCAGATTTTTCAATAAAATCTATCAGCTTGTCTGAGGTTAAATCCATTGATTTAGAACCTGAAATCAGTAAATCATCTGGAGTAAAATCTAATGTCATGAGTGTGTCTATTCCATTGGCTATAGAATCCCTATCCGCATACACAAAACGTTCTCTAAACTTTGAGAGCTTAAAGGTTCCTTTCTCCTCATTCCAAGTGACATTTTCAGCAACAATTCTGTAGGCTATTTTTGTGTCCTCAAATTCAGTGTAAGAAAAATTATAACCCTTATTATTCAACACACTAAAATTTTTCATAAAAATTTTTGCGCTATCATTTAACTGCAAATTAAAATTCTTTACAAATGATCTGTTTCCTTTTTTAGACAAAATATAGGTTGCTTCAAATTCATTTCTAACTTCATTTCCATTGGGAACAACAAAATGATTCATTCCTAAAGCAAGTACTGCTAGAATAGTTGCCCCAATAAAATAGGGTCTCAAAAAACGAGTAAAAGAAATATTGGCACTACTGATAGCGATGACTTCAGTATTGTTTGCTAACTTAGACGTAAACATGATACAGGCTATAAATGTAGCTAAGGGCAAGAAAGTGTTTCCGTAATACAAGATAAAATTCAGATAATATTCTTTAATGATCTGCAGAAATGTCAAATCATCATGTCTTAAAAACTTGTCTACCTTTTCTGACACGTCAATCACAACCGCAATGGGTATCAAAATAAAAAGGGTAAAAAATACCGACTTTAAATATCTGAACAGTATGTATTTATCTAAAATTCTCAAGTTTACAGTCTATTGTCCATTTGCTTTACCATCTTGTCTTTCCATTCTCTAAAATCTCCTGTCACAATGTGTTTTCTGGCTTCTCTTACCAACCAAAGATAAAATCCTAAATTGTGTATGGTTGCAATTTGTTTCCCCAGAAATTCGTTAGAGACGAATAAGTGACGCAAATAGGCTTTTGAATACTCTGTATCTACCCAAGTAATGCCAGCGGGATCCACTGGTGAGAAATCATCTTCCCATTTCTTATTTTTGATATTGATGTGTCCCTGGGAAGTAAACAACATTCCGTTACGTGCATTACGTGTCGGCATCACACAGTCAAACATATCCACACCCAAAGCGATGTTTTCGAGGATATTAATAGGTGTTCCTACCCCCATTAAATATCTAGGTTTGTCCTCTGGTAAAATACTACAAACCACATCGGTCATAGCATACATTTCATCTGCGGGCTCACCTACAGACAATCCTCCAATAGCGTTTCCTTCCGCTCCTGCATTTGCAATATACTCTGCCGATTGTTTTCTCAAATCTGTATAGGTACTTCCTTGTACAATTGGAAAAAAGGTCTGAGCATAATCATAAGTATAGGGTGTCTTTTCTAAATGATTGATACATCTATTTAGCCATCTATGGGTCATGTGCATCGATCGTTTTGCGTAGTTATAATCACAAGGATAAGGAGTACATTCATCAAAAGCCATGATTATATCTGCTCCAATTTTTCGTTGGATTTCCATAACATTTTCTGGTGAAAAGAAATGATATGAACCATCAATATGACTCTTAAATTTAACTCCTTCTTCTTTAATTTTTCTACGACCCGATAAAGAATAAACCTGATAACCTCCCGAATCTGTTAAAATAGGACGATCCCAATTCATAAATTTATGTAATCCTCCAGCAGCCTCGATAATATCTGTTTTTGGTCTTAAATACAAATGGTAAGTATTCCCTAATATAATATCGGGGTTGATCTCTTCCTTTAACTCACGTTGATGCACACCTTTGACGGTACCCATGGTTCCCACAGGCATAAATATTGGGGTTTGAATCACACCGTGATCGGTCGTTACTTCTCCTGCTCTCGCTTTACTTTGGGGATCTAGTGCTTCTATCTTAAATTTCATAACGACAAAAATAACACTTTGTTAGGAACAAGCGTTAAAGAAAAGTAAAATAACCATCGTAACGAACAAATTTGAGATGCTCATCAAAGAAAAACAATCTCATAGAGGCAAATAATTACGAAATGACACAAATCAAAAAAAAACTAAAGTCGTTATGCAGTGCCAAGCAATTATCAATACAATGAACAAGAATATTACAAATTGGTATCCTCATTAAAACAGTACAAGCACCATTACTGCAGATCCAAAAAAACACCTAGACTACAGGAAGGATTTGCGTAGATGATACGTCCCGAAATGGCGCTTGCCCAGGTTAGAGATACTCCTATGTTGTGAACTATATCATAAGCCACTTCGGTTCCAATGCTTACATACTCAACATTATTTGCAAAAATACTTCCTTGTGCATTTTGAACAGATAACGTGCCATTACTAAAAGATTTGACGATGTTTAGCCTACCGACACCCCATAATTTACGCCAAAACTTTACACCAGTTTCTACTCCTAAATGAAATTCGTCAGAAAAACCTTGAGTCCTATTGTTAAATCCAACATAGGCTTTTGTGTAAGAAGGTTCAGAATACAATTGATAAGAAGTTCCAATATCTAACTGAAAAAGTTGATTAAATTCTCCATCTCCTGTCTGATAACTTCCATCACTACCTGCATTATCTCTTCCTGTTGGTAACCCCATCTTTAAAGTAGTAGAGACCGCTAAATACTTCTTTTTGAACAAAGAATATCGAAGACCCAAATCTACATCACCAATAGCATTAAAAGCCTGTCCCTCTTGCAAAACATTCCCCTTTGTTTTAGAGACCTGTGTGTTTTGGTAAATTCTTGTAAACAAGGGAAAATACAACAATACATCTATTTTATTGGTAACTCCATATTCGCCATACAAACTAAACGTGAAATTACCTCTTGTTGCATTAGAATCAATAGCTCCTGAACTGGTATAATGCTTGTCGGCTACCAGGGTCCATGCTGTTATTTTATAATATCCATTACCTTTTTCTTTTACCCATTGGGCGTAGTTGATTTGAAAAGTAAGCACCAAACTGATTGTTAATAAAAACTGCAAATACTTCATGAAATTATTTATCTATTATTAAAGCTTGGCCCACTAAAATAGAATAAGGCCTACACCACTGAACCAAATATGAATAATCATTCAACCCTAGATCATCAATACTGTAAATGAAACTGCCTTTGTAGTGAGCTCCGTCTTCATCATCATAAGCATCTATTTGTAGAGCGTTTGCTAGTGAATTTGGATTGTTTGTTAAAAACAAAGCAAAACCAGGTAAGCTCTGATCTGCTACATAATTACTAGCCAAATGGATTTGTATACCTGATGATGTTTTTTTAACTTCAAAATCCCCGGCAGAGGCATAAGAAGATACTTTAGCAAATGTTCCTACTTTTGTGAGTTCAGGTAAAACAAGAACTTCTTCTTTCTCAGGTAAAACGGCTACATGATATTGATCTGATAGCACTTCTGACATGCCTGATGTTTTGGCAATAACAGTGGCAATACCCTCTGAAGCTGCGGTCAGAGAAGTAGTAATGGTATCTATGGATATCACAATAGAATCTGAACTCTCCCATAAAACCCTCTTATCTTCTTTTTCTCCTACTCTGTTGAAGTAAGAAGCTTCTAATTTGACAACATCTCCAACCCTTAATTGATGGAGATTACTTACAATTCTTAACTGTTCTGGGACACTGTCATTTACAATATCTTCTCCGATACATGAAGATAGGGCTAGGAACAGTAGCATCATTATTTTGTTCATCGACTTTGGCTTTAAAGACTAGAGTTTTTGTCGAAAACATGTTGTTAACATTACAAATTATTCACAACATCCTTGAGGGAATCGTAATGACTAAAAAAATATAACTTTTTAGGGGGTACTCTTTCTGATTTTACTCGCTAAAGAAGATATAATAAAGAGTTGAGTAATGTGATAAAGCATCACAGGAAGCAAATATAAACTTGCATGCACACTACTTTTAAAAATAATATCAATCATTGCTGAACCGTGAACCAAAGATTTTTTTGTACCGCAAAAAGTTACAGTTATACGGTCTGCCAAAGAAAGATGAAACCTTAGAGCAATAAAATATAGGAATCCTATGACCATCCAAAACAGACAAAGCACAACAGCAAAGAGACAGAATAACTGAAACCAACTCACTGTATCGAATATTTTGGACAGCATAGAAGTACAAAAACTTGAATAGACAATAAGGAGGATGATCATCTTATCAAAAGCAGCAAACTTTTGACTATTCTTTTTTACAACAAAACCATATTTGGCATTTAGCAATAAACCCAAAACTAATGGTAATAAAATCTGAAAAAATAATTTTAAAAAAACACCTCCAAGTGAAAGCTCTCCAGGTTGGCTCGCAAAAAGACCAATCCAAACAGGAGTTAAAAAAGTCCCTATCAGACCAGAGACACTAGCATTAAAAATTGCACAAGGCACATTTCCTCTGGCTAGAGAGACTAAAACTACTGAGGAAGAGACTGTAGAAGGGAGCGCTGCCAAAAAAAACAATCCTATCCAGAAATTTTCACCGACAAATCTTATCAAAATGGGTTTAAAAAGCAATACAACCAATGGAAACAATAAAAAAGTACTAAGCTGAATGATGATATGCAATTGATATCTTTTTAATCCCCGAACAACCTCATCAAATGATAATTTTAATCCGTAGAAGAAGAAAATCAATCCAACTCCTACAGTTGTCAATTGCTTTATATGTAATAATTCAGCACCACCTGGAGCTAAGAACGCGAGGATTATTGACAAAATTAATGAAAAGATAAACCTATCTATATTCATGTTTTACTTTCTTTAACTGAAGTCTGTATTTAATTATGCACAGCAATCATAAAGGATCTAACCAAACAAAACGTTGAAACAAGCAAATTACCTTGTTTTTTTCGATTTACACCTACAAATCTACTGATAAAAAACAATACACTTTACCCAAGAGAACTCATAAAACGAATGGACATTCTTAAAACAATAAAAACAAAGGTCATTTAGCTTCTAATTTGTTTTTATTTCGATGGTAAAAACACCCTAAACTTAAAGACTTAAAAACTATAGCAAGATAAAGGTATCATCAAATGATGTTTTTAGTTCTCTATCATCGGTAGTATAAACAATGCCTACGGGTTTATTTAGGGCAATATACAGGATCTTATTTTGAGGCTTTACAATGTCTCTACCCTCTAATTTTACAAGTCATTCTTACCTTTTCTATTTCCTAATTGAGTGGGTTTCCCATTAGGGGTAACTCTCCCTTCATTGATGAATTTTTAAGCCTCACTTCTAGAGCATATTCCTGAAGAGCTGATGTATTTATTTAAATTTACAGTCGCTTGTTTGTTAGAATCCAAATGAAAAAAAAATTGATAAAAATAAGTATACAATTATAATTCTATCGTTCTAAAAGTTAAATTAATACGAGGTGCATTTACTTTTTTGGTAGGTGGTAATCTATGTAACCAATTTTTCTGAGTTCCTTCTTTCATCACCAATAAACTGCCATTTTCTAAAACAACATCTATTCTTTGTTTGTTTTCTTTATGCTTAAAAGAGAATTTTCTAGCTGCGCCTAGAGATACGGAAGCAATGGCTCCTTCTTTTTTCAGCATTTTCTCACCATCGGAATGATATCCCATTCCTTCTTCTCCAGAATGATATAAATTTAACAAACATGAATTATAGGTTTCTCCACTTTCTTTTTCTACAATAGCTTTTAATGCTAACAATTCTTTGGTAAAGATACTTGCTTGCTTTGTTACTTTAGAATAAGTATATGAATATGCTGATTCTCCATACCAAGCAACTTTTCGTTTGGTAATTATTTTTTTACCAAATATAATTGCTTCGTCAGGTTTAAACTGAATGGTTTCCATAAAGATTTTATAATAAAAGTCAGATTGATTTTTATTTAAAATTTTTCCGTGGTAGTGAGTAACCCCATCATAAGGAAGAATGTTTTTGATCTTGTCAGAAGTAAATAAATCCATGTGTAAAAATAATAAACAATCGGGTTGCTTTTAACAATTTAGTGGCTGATTTTAGCTATCAGTACTAGTTGATAAATCATCTGTTCTTATAATGTTGCTATTTGATAAGTTTTAAGTGGGGAAAAGTCAAGGCTTTAAAAAATTAGATCAATACTTTATAAATTTTAAAAGAGTAGTGTCTGAGTCTTTGTTTATTTTTATAAAATACATTCCTCTCTTTAGTTTATGTACATCTACTTTATAAGTATCAGTATCACAAGAAACTTCTTGCCCAGTAAGTGTAAACACCTGAACTTCAAATTGACCCGACACCCCAGATATATACAATTCATCTCGAACGGGATTTGGATAAATTTTCACCTCAGTTGTAACGTATTCGTTAAAAGAAAGTCTGGACTTATTTTTAGCATTTGGGCTACCATTAGGATTGGTGCAACTCCAACTTTCTGGTAAAGCATTGTCTAAATTTGGGGTCATTAATTCTAAGGTATTCCCTGTTTGATCTGCACAATCTGACCAAGGTAATTCATTGGTATAGCTTACTTCATCTTGAAGAACATTGTCTTTATTAAACAGCCTTACAGTATCAGAGGTTCCAAATCCAAAACCAATTTCTCCAATGTAGTTTGTTATTTCTGGATAGACAGAAGTAAAATTTGAAGCATCCTTGACAAATACTAAATATCCATCTCCTTCAATGGAAGTACCTTTGGGAATGGTAAAAATATTTTGATCATTGTTATCTTTTATTTGCCAATTTGAGATGTCCAAAGGAACTGCATTCGGATTGTACAACTCCACCCAATCATCAGCATTAAAATCACTACTTGATTTATAATTAATTTCATTGATCACCAGGGGTTTCTCGGTAATAGAGATGACAAAATTTGGAATTACTTGAAAAGAGTCATTTAAGTCAATGTTTATCGTTGCTTGATTAGAATAAAGATCTCCAGTCCAATGAGAAAACTCGAAACCTACCTCAGGAATTGCTGTTAACTGTATAGGAACCGTTTGAAAATACTCTCCGGTCCATATCGATTCTTGAATTTTTAAATTTTCATTCACTGCCACAAATCCTTTAGAAATAGCAGGATTTTTGATGGTTATTGAATGGATATTGGGTAAATTAAATGTAGATTTGAGATGATTTTTTACAATTTCCGGCCGATTGCTAGCAAACGTTTTCATTAGATTGATATAGTACCCCACCCATCCTTCTATATTGGTAATATTATTACCAAAATTAACAAGAGAGGGGTCGGATTTCCAACGAGAATAATGAGCATTTATTTCAGGTTGAATCGAATTGTATATCTGATCGATATGTGAAATCACATTTGAAGATAAAAATCGAGTGTTTAGTTCATCTGCGTATCGGTTTATAAAAGTGTTTCTAAATCCAATATTTGTAGTCAATCTTCTAAACAAAAGGGTAGACCAAGGTGGGTTGGGCCAACCTGGCCCGTTGGGATTCAATGCAAAACTAAGGGTATCGTCATTAAAATTATTTGTATTAAAAAAGGGTCCAAAGCCAAAATCTGTATCATACATTATCCAACGCCATTTCCCAGCTGGATGTTTCCAAAATTTAATATTATTTCCAGGCCAATCAGTATTACTAAAAAAAATATTTGATGCTTGATATAAAGCATAGGCCTTTATGTCTATTTGTTCCGCTACATATTCAAAATTTGAATCAATCGTTAAATCAGTCGTCTCTATATAATTGATTAATTCATAGTATTCTTTATTACTCCCCTCTATTTCTTCTGCATTATTAGTTAACAACGTAATATCATCTGCATTTATGTTATGCTTAGAAGCCAACGAATGCTCATTGATTTTCTCTCGTAAATTATACATCCCCCAATACGCACCATTTATATAAGTTGCTACAGGATTATGCTCTAAAAAATCTTGGCCAGAACCCCGCATTAGACTTGTAAGTGTTATATCTTTTATTGAAGATCGCATCCAATCCTGACCAGAATTTCTTAATATCAAAGATTGAAATTCACTATAATTGAGTTCGTTAAAAAAAGGGTGCTTAAATTTAGAATCTCCATACTGACCTCTCGCAAAGAACGAAAGAGAGCGCTGACCATTTTGACCTCTGCTCCACCCTCCAAAAATTTTTACTCCAGCGTTGAACGCTACAAAATTATCTGTTTCTTTTTCATGAAAAGAAAAATGAATTGGTCGCTCCCAATCTTCCCAAAAATTCGCTCCATAATAAGGAATATTTGTATCGTAAGTTCCATCAGGTCCAAAAACATAAATTCCGGTATCTGAATCAAAAAAATCTGAGGGATTTACTGTCAATAACATGACATCTAATTCGTGATTAGCACCCAGAATAAACGATCTGGTATAAGTTGCTGAGGGTAAATAATTTTGTGAAAATATTTTTGCTCGCACACTCATATTAGTATTGATCTGAATTGGAGTCGTATAAACGAATGACGATTCTGAAGGAGCACTTCCATCGAGTGTATACCGTATAAATTCTTCTGAATTATTACCCGATAATGTTAGACTTACAGGCCCATTTATTAGTCCTCCTTCTTGTGAAAAAAGAACCTCACTTTGGACAGCTCCTAAAAATTCATTACTAGAATTCTCACTTCCTGGTGTGGTCTCCAAGTAAGTTACCACATTTTCAGAGCTTTTAGAAACTCCTATCGATGTGTTTGGAGGAAGTTTCTCTGCAGTAATTTCGTCAATGAGCGTTCCTGTATTGTCTGTTAAAATAAGTGTCTCTGAAGTTGAGGAAATTTTAAAATTGGTATGAAAATTATTAGTCGTTAATCCCAAAATAGCTGGAGGTTCAACACCCACACTACTCGGAGATGAAAACACTGCGGACAAAAAAGGAATGATGGTAAAATCTGAAGAACCTTCACTTATATTATGGGCTTGAATGCTTAGTATATTTTCTCCATCGTTTAAGATTGAACTAAAATCTGAAATCTGAAATCTTTCGGGGGTCCCTCCCAAATATAATTGCGCTTCATGATCAGTAATCGTTCCAGCATCATAGGCAGGAGGCACACCATTAATATTTGCACGTGCCACTTCTATACCATTTATGTAAGCCACAAAAGCATCATCATAATCCATGTCTAAAATTAATGAAGAAACCGCTGAAACCTCCGATATCGTAAAAGTCTTTCTAAGATATACAGATCTAGAGCCATTCGGTATTATTGTCGCGTCATCTCCATCTGCATAACCAAAACCAGAGGCTCCTTCAGACCAACTGGAATCATCAAAACTGAGTGCTTTCCAATTAAAACTGGGTTCAGAAGTTGGAAGCAGATATTGAAAAGTATCTCCCCGATTGATGAGGGTTCTAGAGTAACTGATATTAGAGCGATCTTTAGAGGAAGCCCACAAAAGCAAATACGCATCTGGAGAAAGTTTTATATTAGGAAATGTCCACTTTTCAGGGGTCTCTGGATCATCAGACAAAAACCACCCATTGATAGAAACCTCTTGTGATCCGTAATTGTAGATTTCTAACCAGTCGGGGGTATCTCCATCTTCGTCTATATAGACAGAATTGGAAGAAACTACTTCATTTATTCTTACCGTTTGTGCTGTTGCATTGGCTATTAAAAAAAGGAAATAAACTACGAGATACCTCATTAAATTAGTTTTGTACTTCTCAAAGATAAGAGGATTATCGTATTCATACAATATTATTTACCTACCACGTAGATATCTATTTTAAATAGAGAAATCTATTAATTGAAACAAAT
>Ga0209555_10000221_pt1 | contig 48794 bp, 39 predicted proteins | sample SaaInl85LU_5_DNA_FD_184643 | JGI IMG/M metagenome (GOLD analysis project Ga0209555, IMG submission 184643) | Marine microbial communities from expanding oxygen minimum zones in the Saanich Inlet - ESP_85LU_5_DNA (SPAdes) (version 2) | ecosystem: Environmental > Aquatic > Marine > Intertidal...
GGGCGCAGAAGTGGCGTTGGCTGCATTGAATCTCGCAGCTCAGGGCTGTAAAAGCGGACGTTTTCGAGGGGTTGTTTCGGGGCCAGTCAGCAAGCACTGGCTGCAGCAAGTGGGTTTTCGGCATCCAGGGCAGACGGAATTTTTCGCCGAAGCATGGGGTGGTCAACCGACGATGGGTTTTGTCGGCAATGAACTGCGTGTGGTGCTCGCGACGTGGCATGTCCCCTTACGAGCTGTCGCCGATGCTTTGACTGCAGACTGTTTGAAACTTGCCGTTGAGCGCGCGTATTCATTGGCTAAATCGCTTGGCGTGAGTGAGCCACGAATCGGTGTTTGTGGTCTCAATCCACACGCAGGCGAAGGCGGTATTCTCGGGATTGAAGAGCGTGATGTGCTCGATCCTGCGCTGGATGTTTTGCGCGTTCGTATGCCAGGGCTTTCGAAATGTTTGCCAGGCGATACAGTCTTTTTTCGTCAACGTAAGGGCGAGTTTGATGTCGTGGTCGCTGCTTATCACGATCAGGGCCTCGCAGCTGTGAAAACGCTCGAGTTCGATGCGGCGGTCAACGTGACACTAGGTTTGCCCCATGTGCGCACCAGTCCCGACCATGGCACCGGTTTTGATATTGCGGGTAAAGGCATCGCCAATTCAGGTAGTTTTTCCGCCGCGCTCAAGCTCGCGCGACAGCTGACTCCGTAGGGGCTTCATTTATGAAGACCGTATTAGAGCAGCCTCTCTTAGGCACTGTGGGCAATAAATGAAGCCCCTTCGGAGTTAGTTGATGTCAAGAACGTTGAAGCTGTTAAAGGGGTGTAATTTTAAGTGCGAGGAGAATTAGGAAGGATGGTAGCCGTTCCGAGGCCAAAGGCCGACAAGACCGGTCGGAACGAACCGGAACAACTGTAAAGTTTTGGTCGATTTACACCGCAAGGCCGCATTTTCCAAAGCGTCACCGCTTCGGCTACGACCACGCACTTATAATTACATCCCTGTTAAAGAGCGAAACAAGTTGGCAGTTGATTTACTTCGGCATTTTCGTAAATTGTATCCATTGTGATTAAAAAATTCATCCAGTTATTGATGGTGCTCGCCATCTTTAATCCTTTCTGCTGTTGCACGGCAGGGGTGTTAGCTACGGGTGATGAGGTTGGCAACGTGCCTGTCGGGCATAGTTGCTGTCAGTCACAATCATCGGATTTGCCTCTTGGAGGTGATTCACGAGATCAGCACGATCCAGACAAGTGTCCACATCAAGCATTGAAGGAATATCAAGCATCCTTGGTAAAGGGAGATGCCCCAGCGCCACATGCGGTGAGTTTGTTGCCTGCACTTTTTCTAGTTTTTGATTTAGTTATTTTTGAGCCCATGGCTCAGTCATCGTATGCGACCCACATCGAAACGATCTCGCATGCGCCGCCGCTGGCGTTATCACAGGTGTATTGTGTCTACAGGATCTGACTGATCCGTTGTTCCTCGCTGCGTGGTTTCTATGCAGCGCCTATATTGGCTCCGCCTTCGGCGGCAGTTAAATTTGGAATAACCGAGTATCAATGATGATCCATGACTATAAATAAGCTTTTAAATTACGCCCGTTGTGGCGTTTCTCTAGGTGCCTATTGGGCACTCACTACAATGGCTTTCGGTGCGACCCTAACGCTGAAGGAGGCATTGCAACGCGCCGAGGTGGAAAACCCGCAACTACAAGCCTTACGTGAGCAGCAGGCAGGTGCGCAAGCGCGCGTTGCGGGAGCAGCCAGTTTACCCGATCCCAAGGTGCAGCTTACTTACTTCGGTGAGTCCGTTGAAACACGCACTGGGCCACAGGAGGCGATTTACTCGATCAAGCAGACGGTCCCTTGGTTGTCGAAGTTAAGCACTAAAGCGTCGATAGCAGAAAGCCGTTCCGATCAAGTGGGGCACTTGTATTCCGTAGGCCGCTTTCGTATACGACGAGCCGTCGCCACTTCGTATGCCGAGGTGGTGTATCTCGACCAAGCGCTTGCTTCGACTAGTGAGAGCTTGGCTTTGATTGAAGATATGCGTGCGATCGTCGAAGACCAAACACGTGCAGGTGGCTCGCTCAATGCGATGCTGCGCTTGGAGGTCGAAACCGAGCGCACACTCGATCAAATGCAGCAGTTGGAGCAGATGCGGACGGTTCGTCGTGCGGAATTGGCTTCGCTGTTAGCAGTGGAACTCGATTCGCTTGGTGAACTCGTAGGTTTTTCTGAAGAGCTACAGGCGGCTACAGATACAGCGCAGCTGTTACAATTATTGGAAGCACAGAACTCGGAGTTGCTCGCAATGCGCAAAGCAACGGAGAGTGCCGAGTCGGCGGTGCGTCTTAGTCGTTTGAGCCGATTGCCTGATTTCACTTTCGGGCTGAATTACATTCAAGTTGGTGATCCGATTATGGCGACCAAAGATGCCGGGCGTGATCCATGGAATGTAACCGTCGCAGTGAATCTCCCGATTTGGGAAGGCAAGAACAATGCCGAAATTCGGGCGGCACAATCTGATAAGCGCTCGATCGAGGCACGTTATCGTAGCCGAGTGTTGGAACTTAAATCAGATCTCAGTGCGTCACTCGCACGTCGTAATGACGCCTTTCAACGCATGCAACGATACGAAGCCACACTGATCCCATTGGCGGAGCAGGCATTGGAGAATTCACGATCAGCCTATGCCTCGAATCAAATCAGCGCGCTCGAACTCATCGATAGCGAGCGTGCTTTACTCGACTTGAAACTAAATTACTGGCGTGCACTCACGCATGTGCACCAAGCCGATGCCGCGATTCGCGCGCTGATCGGACAACTTTAAACGCATCCTTACTAGTATGAAAACGAAGCAAATTTTAATCGGAGCCGCCTTGCTCATTATAGGTCTCGTCGCAGGCCGCTTTCTAATGCCTTCCGCAGGGGAAGTTAACCACACTGCAGCCGCGCATGCCGAAGAGACCGCGGCAACTATTTGGACTTGCTCGATGCATCCGCAGATCCGTCAACCAAGCCCCGGTGACTGCCCGATTTGCGGTATGGATCTGATTCCAGAAGTGACGGACGACGCTGCCGATATCGGACCACGCGAATTGTCGATGAGTGAAAGTTCGCGGGCGCTCGCAGACATTCAAACTGTGGAACTACGCCGTGATGTGCCACAGGCAGAAGTCCGCATGGTCGGGCGACTCGTGTATGATGAGACACGTGAGAAATCACTGACCGCGCGCTTTCCTGCGCGAATCGATAAGCTATACGTGAACGTCACCGGCGAGCGCGTGGAACGAGGGCAACCGCTGGCGAATGTTTACAGTGCCGAACTTCTCACTGCTCAACGCGAGCTGATCACAGCTTATCAACGCGACCCAAACAGTCGACTCACTGTCGTTGCTCGCGAAAAGCTACGCCTCTGGGATCTGCTGCCTTCGCAGATTGATGCAATCCTGCAATCGGGCTCAGCGAGTGATCACTTCGAACTCGCGGCTCCTGTAGGCGGCGTCGTTGTTTCCAAGAATGTGAAAGAAGGTGATTATGTTCAGACAGGTGAGGCGCTGCTTAAAATCGTCGACCTCAGTCAATTGTGGTTAGAGTTGGAAGCATACGAATCGGATCTCGCATGGTTGCAAGTTGGGCAGTCGATAGCTTTTACCACCGAAGCTTTCCCTGGAGAAACATTCACCGGCAAGATCGCTTTCATTGAGCCGGAGGTCAACGCAAAGACTCGCACCGTCGGTGTCCGTGCCAATGTGCCAAATGAGGACCATCGGCTGAAGCCTGGCATGTTTGCTCGTGGTGAAGTGACCGCAGCCGTCTCGGCAGGCGCTGAACCATCATTGTTGGTGCCAGCCACCGCGGTTCTTCGCACAGGCAAACGGGCTGTCGTCTATGTTGAGAAAACAGACGCGGAGCGTCCTACCTATGAAGGTCGAGAAATCGTGCTTGGTCCAAGGGCGGGGGACAGTTTTGTGGTTGTCGAAGGTTTGGAAGCGGGTGAACGCGTTGTGATGAACGGTGCTTTTAAGATCGACAGTGCCCTGCAGATTCAAGCGAAGCCTAGTATGATGAGCGTCTCTGCGGAGTTCGAGCCGGAGGCACCGATGGTGATGACGCACGCTTCGATAACCAAAGAAGTGTTGCCTCACTATTTCGATCTGCAGGCCGCACTCGCCGCCGATGATTTGGCCGGTAGTCAAGCTGCGCTCAAAGCAATGATGGCCTTGACTGGCCACACCGGTGATGTGCCGGACTTGATTCACACTATGCTAAACGCGAGCGATCTCGCTGGGATACGACGCCCACATTTTGAGGCACTTTCTAAGCAAGTCATAGCCGCAGTGAAAGCAGATCCATCGTTAGTCGAAGGCGAAGCGTATCTAATGAATTGCCCGATGGTTTATTCCGACCGTGGAGCCGACTGGTTGCAGAATAACTCTGAACTGGTGAACCCATATTTTGGCGCGATGATGCTTCACTGCGGCACTCTCGAAGAAAAATTAAGTAAATAGTTTTAACCACAAAAGTCACAAATAACGCAAAATGATTGCACAAGAAATAATTGATACAATTCGCCAAACTGGTTTCGAAACACACGTTTATTTTAAAAACGGCTACCTTGAGAAGGTCTATGAAAATTCATTGGCTAACCGTTTACGCAAAAAAGGATTGAAGGTTCTTCAGCAGCACCCGCTCAGTGTTATTGATGAGGATGGTAGTGTGGTTGGAGAGTATTTTGCAGACCTATGGGTTGAGAATTCTATTATCGTCGAGTTAAAGGCATCCAAGTGTCTTGATGAGAACCATCATGCTCAAATTCTATCGTATTTAAAAACATCAAATTTGAGGCACGGAATGCTTATGAATTTTGGTGCTCCGAAATTTCAAGTTAAGAAGTTCATTTTGTGACTTTTGTGCTTTCTGTGGTTAATTTCTCATGATCAATAAACTCATACGCTTTTGCCTCGAGAATAAGCTCGTAGTTATTCTCTTTACCGCAGCCCTGATTCTTTGGGGAGTGATGGTCGCTCCTTTTGATTGGGAGTCGGACAACTTTCCGCGCGATCCAGTGCCAGTGGATGCGATTCCTGATATCGGAGAAAACCAGCAAATTGTTTTCACCGAATGGATGGGGCGCTCGCCGCAGGATATCGAGGATCAGGTCACGTATCCGCTGACCACTGCGCTGCTAGGCTTGCCGCAGGTGAAGACGATTCGCAGCTATTCGATGTTCGGATTCTCTTCGATCTATATCATCTTTAAAGAAGATGCGGAGTTCTACTGGTCGCGGAGTCGTATTCTGGAGAAGCTCAACAGTTTGCCATCGGGCACTTTACCGCAAGGTGTGTCGCCACAGTTGGGGCCGGATGCCACGGCTCTGGGGCAGGTCTTCTGGTATACACTGGAAGGGATGAGCGAGGACGGCAAGCCGAGCGGTGGCTGGGATCTAGATGAGCTGCGCAGCACGCAGGACTGGTATGTCCGCTATGCCTTGCAAGGTGTTGAAGGTGTTGCCGAAGTGGCGTCGATTGGCGGCTTCGTGAAGGAGTATCAGATCGACGTCGATCCCGATGCGCTGCGCACCTATGGTATCCCGCTGAGTGATGTCTTCAACGCGGTTCGCGGCAGTAACCTCGATGTCGGTGCGCGCACGATCGAAATCAATGCGGTCGAGTATGTGATCCGCGGCATTGGCATCGTTAAGAATTTGGATGATCTTCGCCAGACGGTCATCACGCAGCGCGACAACGTCCCGATCACTTTAGAACAGGTCGCAGAAATCGAATTTGGACCAGCGTTGCGGCGCGGTGCCTTGGATAAGGCGGGGGCGGAAGCAGTAGGCGGTGTGGTCGTGACACGCTATGGCGAAAATCCATTGGAGGTGATCAAGCGGGTGAAGGCCAAGATCCTGGAAATCTCGTCAGGCTTGCCGAAGAAAACTTTAGAAGACGGCACGATCAGTCAGGTTGAAATCGTTCCTTTTTATGATCGCACAGGCTTGATCTACGAAACGCTCGGCACATTGGAAGAAGCGGTGACGCTGGAAATTCTCGTCACTATTATCGTCGTCATTCTGATGGTGATGCACTTGCGCAGTGCTTTGTTGATTTCCTGTGTGCTGCCGTTGGCGGTGCTGTTTGCCTTTATCGGGATGAAGCTATTCGGAGTGGATGCCAATGTGGTGGCGCTCTCTGGTATCGCGATCGCGATTGGCACGATCGTGGACATGGGGATCGTGATCATTGAGAATATTTTAAAACACCTCGATAAAGCGCCGCCCGAGGAGAGTCGTTTAGAGGTGGTGTATCGTGCCAGTTGCGAAGTGGGGAGCGCGGTGTTGACGGCGGTGGCGACGACGGTGATCAGTTTCTTGCCGGTCTTTACCATGGAGGCTGCTGAGGGTAAACTGTTTCGTCCGCTCGCCTATACAAAGACCTTTGCTTTGATCGGTGCGGTGGTGGTGGCCTTGGCGATCATTCCGCCGTTGGCGCATTGGTTTATCGCGGGGCGGCATAATCGACGTTGGAGTCGATTAGCGACTTGGGGCGCCATCGGTGTGGTGGGTCTGGTGCTGCCGTTTGTCTGGTCCGGCTTCCCGTGGCTGCTCGGTGCGTTGCTGGTCGGAGTCGGGCTGTTTAACTGCTTTTCCGAGAGCATTCCGTCACGGATTCGGACCGCGGTGATCTATTCGTTTAACTTCATCTTCGCCTTGGTGGTCGGCGTGATTCTGGCGCAAGCATGGAAGCCGTTGGGCCCTGAGGCGAACTGGCAAAATATCATCTTCGTGATCCTTGCGGTGGGCGGTTTGCTGTTGCCGATGCTCCTATTTATTTGGCTATATCCGCGCATCTTGCCGATCATCCTGCGCGCTAAATTGATCTTTTTGAGCGGCTGTGCGTTGATTCTACTGTTCGGGTTTTCCGTGTGGTTGGGCTTTGGCACTGTGTTTAGTTGGATGCCCGGTGTGGTGAAGAAGACGACGCCCTATGTTACGCTTGCACATGAGGTGCCGGGGCTCGGAAAAGAGTTCATGCCGCCACTGGATGAAGGCTCGTTTCTATGGATGCCGACGACGATGCCGCACGCTTCGATTGGTGAAGCAATGGATGTCTTGAGCAAACAGGACATGGCGATCAATGCGATTCCTGAAGTGGAGTTGGCGGTCGGTAAATTGGGGCGCGCGGAGAGCCCGTTAGACCCCGCGCCGATCTCGATGTTTGAGACGATCATTACCTATAAGTCTGAGTATATCACCGATGCAGATGGGCACGTTATGAGCTTTGCCTATGATCGCTCCGAGAGCGAATACGAGCGAGATGCGGCCGGAGAACTGATCCCTGACGAAGACGGTCGGCCTTTCCGCCAATGGCGTGACGAAATACAGAGTCCCGATGATATTTGGGATGAAATCGTCAAGGCCGCGGCGATTCCCGGCACGACTTCGGCTCCCAAGCTGCAACCGATTGCCGCTCGTATCGTGATGCTACAAAGTGGTATGCGCGCACCGATGGGCTTGAAAGTGTATGGCCCCTCTCTGGAGTCGATCGAAGGCGTGGCAATGGAGATTGAAGCTTACTTGAAGCAGGTGCCCAGTATTCAAAGTGAAGCCGTTTTGGCTGACCGTATCGTTGGTAAACCGTATCTGGAAATCGAGATCGATCGAGAGGCGATTGCCCGTTACGGGATCAAGATCACGACGGTGCAAGATGTGATCGAAGTCGCGATCGGTGGTAAGCCGATTACGATGACGGTCGAAGGACGAGAACGTTATCCGGTGCGGGTGCGCTATCAACGCGAGTTGCGCGACAGTATCGAATCGATCGAAGACATACTGGTGGCGGCACCCGACGGCACGCAAATTCCGCTCAAGGAGCTTTCGACGATTCACTATCTACGCGGGCCACAGGTGATCAAAAGTGAAGATACCTTTCTGGTTGGCTATGTGATCTTTGATAAGCAACCCGGCTTTGCTGAAGTGGATGTGGTGGAGCAGGCACAGCGTTACCTGCAAAGCAAAGTCGACTCGGGGGAGTTAGTCATTCCTGCTGGCGTGAGCTATCGCTTTACCGGTAGTTACGAGAATCAGATACGAGCCGAAAAGCGCTTACGGGTGGTTTTGCCGATCTCACTGTTCGCGATTTTTCTGATCCTGTATTTTCAATTCAAGAAAGTGCCAGTGACTCTGTTTGTCTTCTCCGGTGTGGCCTTTGCCTGGTCCGGTGGTTTCATCTTACTCTGGTTTTATGGTCAGGATTGGTTCCTTAACTTTTCTCTGTTCGGGCAAAACTTACGCGAGCTATTTCAGGTCGGCACGATCAATTTGAGCGTGGCTGTGTGGGTGGGCTTCCTCGCGCTATTCGGTATCGCGACCGATGACGGCGTGATCATGGCAACTTATCTGGAGCAACGTTTCAAAGAGGAGCCGCCACGTAATCGCCAAGAGATCCGCGAACGCGTAGTCGAAGCAGCCCATAAGCGTGTGCGGCCCGCGATGATGACGATTGCCACCACGATACTGGCCTTGTTGCCCGTGCTTACTTCGACCGGACGTGGCTCGGATGTGATGGTGCCCATGGCATTGCCTACTTTTGGTGGCATGGCGCTGGCAGTGATCACCATCTTTGTGGTGCCCGTGCTCTACTGCTGGCTCGAAGAAGCTAAAATGAAATACAGTGCCTATACTAAAGTCTGATGCTGGTGGAAATGGTCTAATCCGATTGACTTGAAATAATATCCATCTGTATTAACTCTAATTCATTCATGTTTCAAAAATACTCAGCTTACTGCCTGATCTTGATGATGGCAATGAACGGCCTGCTAGCTAGCGGCGGGGCTGTGCTTTGTCTGCATGATCATAATTTTGGTCATGTGCTCTCTGGGCAACATGCTGATGGGGGTGACACATGCCATGGCGATGAGGCTGAATCACACATTCAAGATTCCCATCATGATGAAGCTGATGGTGCTCGTTTTGCAGTTAGTGACCAACACTGTATTGATATTTCAATCAGCTCATCAAATGAGCCGATACAACGAGTCGCTGATTTAATTTCGATTAAGAAACCAGGAGTAGCAAACTATCAGTATCAGTTGTTTGCTCCGACTATAAAAGCAAACGCGGCTCCTCAGATACGTTTAGCGACGAGAGCTCCACCGGTTTCCTGCGGTGCGTTAGAACAGTGCGTGCGCAATACTGTGCTCCGAATTTAAAACCTGATTAGTGAAACAGACGTAGGATTTCCTGCGGACAATCTAGACACATTCCAACGTGTCTAGTGACAATTTCAACTAAACAGGTTTTTTCATGCGCACATACAAATATTTACTGATAACTTTATTCATTTTCTATGCTTCACTGATACATGCTACGTCAGAAAGCTCTCTAAAACTCACTAGCCGAGATGCGGTTACACTGGCTCTACAGGAGAACCAGTCATTAATGGCTGCCCGCACTGCGATTGAACAAGCAGGGGCTTATTCCCAATATGCGGGGAAGCTCGACAATCCCGAACTCAAACTAGGTTATACTTCCGACCGCACGTTCAACGACGAAGGCGAACAGTCTTATTCCATCGGCTTTGAGCAACGCTTTCCCATCACCAATCGTCTTAAGCTGCTAAAGAACGTCTCTACGATTGAAGTGAAGCTGGCTGAGGCGGAACTGCGTGATCAAGAGCGCTTGCTAATCCGAGATGTCGAAAGCTCGGTCGAACTCATCTCAAGCCTGAACCAGCGCCTGTCTCTATTAGAGAGCATGATCACACTACAGGAAGGTTTTGCGGTTTTCTTGGAAAAACGAATCGAAAATGGCGAGGCCTCCAACCTCGACTTGAATCAAGTTCGCGTGTCGTTGTTTTCCGTGAAGCAGGAAATTCAGAATCTCACAAAAGAGCGTAATAAAGCGCTTGGGACACTACGTAGCCTCCTGGGCCTTGAACCCGGAATGGGACTGGAAATTCTCACTGAGCAAACTTGGCCGTCACGCTTGCCAGAGATGCCCGCTCTTGAAGGTGAGCTTCTCCAATCTCACCCGGAATATCAGCTTAAAGCCTCACTCGCAGAAATCGCTCGTAGCCAATCAGCATTAGCCAAGGCGAATCGTTGGGCTGATATAGCAGTCGAGGTTTTCTTTGAGGAGGAACGAAGTGTGGATGTCCCTATTGGTTTGGGTCGGGATCGTTTCTTCGGGATTGGGGTATCCATTCCACTCCCTCTGCATGATCAAAATCGCGGAGAAATTGAGGCGAGTCGATTCCGCGAACAACAAATCCGCTACGAACTGAATGCAGTCAGTTTACGCCTGAAAAACGATGCCGAAACACTCCAGCGCAATGCGGAAGCAACTTACAGACAGGCGACAAAATACAAGGAAAGTGCGGTCAGCTTGGTCGAACAAAACCTCGAAGACATCAACAACGCCTACGCAGCCGGACAAGTCGATTTAGGCGAAGTCTTTCGAGTGCAAGAACAGCACCTAAATATTCAAACCGCACAGCTAGAGCTCTGGCACGAACTCAAACAGATACTTATCGAATGGCGCGCCGCGACCGCGAGTGACCTCCCAGCTTTATCCAACGAAGACCTTTCTAATGAAACTGAATAAAATACTTTCTTTTGTAGCCTTACTCTCAATCACGATCGTCCATGCGGCGGAAGAGACTAGCGGGAAAAATATCATCATTCTAGATGATGCAGCAGTCAAAAACCTCCGCATCCAGACGGAAGAAGCCGAGGAACGTGACTTCGAGAGCACTGTCTTTGCGATTGGACGTATCGAGGAAATCCCATCCCGCCGCTCGGTTTTGTCTTCCCGTATCGCTGGTCGAATCAGCGCCTTGAATGCCTTCGAAGGCGATGTAGTCGAAGCGGGTGATGTGCTGGCAACGGTTGAGAGCCGTCAACTGGGCGATCCGCCTCCAAGCGTCGAGTTGAAGGCTCCTCAAGGCGGATTAGTTGTGGCCTCGCATGTCCGACTAGGTCAACCCGTCGAGCCATCGGCAGAGCTACTCGACATCTCCGACCGCTCAAAGCTGTGGGCGGTCGCAAAGATCCCCGAGCAGGAAGCTGCGCAGACAAAAATTGGCACTCGGGCTCGCATTCACATACCCGCCTTGGGCGATGAACTGATTGAGGCGACGTTAACACGTTTTGGTGTCGAGGCAGACCGCCAAGCAGGGACGGTAGAAGGTATCTTTGAATTGGATAATGCTGACGGAAAACTCCGTCCCGGGATGCGAGCTGAGTTCTCCATTGTGCTGGAGACGAAACCCTTCGTCCTCTCTATTCCGCGCTCAGCGATACAAGGCGATCCGGCAAGTAGGGTCATCTTCGTCAAAGACTTCGACCTTCCAAACGCATTCGTTCGGGTGCCCGTAGTTCTTGGTGAGGAAAACGATCAATACATTGAAGTGATCCGCGGCGTTTTCCCTGGTGATGAAGTAGTCATACAGGGTTCCTATGTCCTCAGCTTTGTCGGCGGTGGTTCTGGGATGTCCCTAAAGGAGGCACTTGATGCCGCGCACGGACATGAACATGCCGAAGACGGCTCGGAACTGGGTGAAGGGGAAGAGTCAGCCGAGCATGACGATGGACATGACCATGGGGGAGCGAACGAGCACGGTAGTCACTTAAGTATGCCACTGATGATTTATGCAGGTGCGATGACGCTGATTTCGCTCATCACTCTTCAGATGCTCATGAAGCGACGTCAGGAAGAAAGTGAGTCTGAAGATGCTCAATAGACTCATCCAGTTTTCGCTCTCTCAGAGGCCTCTTATTTTGGCCTTCGCCTTGGTTGTATTTATCCTCGGCATTAAAACAGCCAGTGAGCTTCCGGTTGAAGTTTTACCAGACCTGACCAAACCGACCGTCACCATTTTGACGGAGTCGCCCGGCTTCTCGCCAGAAGAAGTTGAAACCTTGGTGACCATCCCCTTGGAAAATTCCTTGATGGGTGTTACTGGCGTCACCCGATTAAGATCAGTTAACGACATTAGCCTTTCGCTTGTCTTTATCGAATTCGAATGGGGAACCGACATCTATCAAGCGCGCCAGTTTGTGCAGGAACGGTTGACAGGGGCGAGCGAGGCTCTACCCGAAGGAGTCACTCCCTACATGACACCCGTAGCTTCCTTAATGGGAAACATCATGCTGGTCGGTTTGGTCGATCCATCGGGTCAAACTGAGCCGATGGATCTGCGGACATTGGCTGATTGGACGGTATCCAGACGATTGCAGTCCATTCCTGGTGTGGCTGAAGTGCTCGGAATGGGAGGCGGCGTCAAGCAACTGCAAGTCCAACCCAACCCCGACAAAATGCTGGCGATGGGCATCCGCTATGAGGAAATACACAAAGCCGCAGCGAATGCAGTCAGTAACAGCACGGGCGGATTCTTAACCGAATCTTCACGGGAAATTATGGTGCGTAATCTGGCTATGACCACTGACCTCGATGCGATCGGCAATACAGTGGTGTCACATGTCAACGATCGTCCAGTTCGGATCAAAGATGTCGCCAACGTCGCATGGGATATTGAACCGATGCGTGGCGATGCGGGTATGGGCAGTAAGCTTTTAGGCAACCACGAGGATACAAAAGGTTACCCTGGCGTCATTCTCAGTGTGACCAAATCACCGGGATTCGACACACTCACCTTAACCGACGATGTCGAAATAGCATTGGAGGATTTGAAGAAATCGCTGCCCGACGGGGTCGAGTTGGTCACTCTCTACCGTCAGTCCGATTTTATCGATCTTGCAGTCGGCAATCTGGAAGAAGCCCTGCGCGATGGCGCGATCATGGTCGCTGTCATCTTGTTCCTCTTCCTGCTCAATCTTAGGATCACCCTGATTACTTTGACTGCGATCCCCTTATCCTTGGGCATGACTGTTCTGGTTTTCGATCTCTTAGGGTTGAGCGTTAATTCGATGACGCTGGGCGGCCTCGCTGTCGCCATCGGTATGGTAGTCGATGATGCCATCGTCGATGTAGAGAATGTATTTCGACGGCTACGAGAAAATGCACTTTTAGCAGAACCGCGTAACAAACTAGAAGTGATTGCCAAGGCATCTGCCGAAGTGCGCTCCTCGATTCTCTATGCGACCGTGCTGATTATCTTGGTCTTCTTACCATTGATGGCGTTGAGCGGCGTCGAAGGTCGACTGTTCACACCGATCGCCGTGGCGACGATTGTCAGTATGGCAGCATCGTTTATCGTATCCTTAACCGTGATACCAGTGCTCAGTTCCTATCTGCTAAAACCGAAGGCCAATCAAAAACATGCCGATGGTATTATCGAGCGCGGGTTCAAAAAAGTCTTCAATGCGACTTGGCTGCGGCTTTCACTCTCTCAACCCTTTATCGTCCTATTTATAGCTGGTGCACTTGTCGTGCTAGCGGGAATCTCATTTTCAAAAATGGGTGGTAATTTCCTTCCCGCCTTCCGCGAGCCGACTGTCTTGGTTGCTATGACGACTGCACCGGGCACATCGCTCAAACAAACACGTGAGCTAGCCGATACCGCCCAGGACCTGCTCCTTAAAATTCCTGAAGTGGAGACGGTGGGTTATCGCTTGGGCCGTGCCGAACGCGGTGATCACGTCGTGCCTGTTTCAACCGTCGAGTTTGATCTCGAATTTGCCAGAGAAACCGATCGAGAACGTAGTGAGGTAGTCGCCGACATTCGCTCAACGATGCAGACGATCCCCGGAACCTTCAGCGCTCTTAGCGGGCCATTGGCAGACCGCATCGGTCACATGCTCAGCGGTGTCTCGGCAAAAGTTGCGGTTAAAGTGTTTGGTCCTGACCTAGATGAACTGAGGCGTATCGGCACCGACATTGCCGAAATCGCTCGTGAAATCCCCGGCATGGAGGAGGCTCGCGTAGAGCAGCAAGCACCCATCCCGCAGCTTCGGATCGAAATAGATCGCAAGCGTGCCATGGCCTATGGCGTCACTCCAGGCGCTCTGAATGCGGAACTCTCTGCGTTAATGGGAGGGGAGGCAGTCAGTGAGATTTACGAGGGCCAGCGTGTCTATGACTTAGTCATCCGGCTTCCGCAGGAATGGCGCGAGTCTCCTCAAAAACTCTCACAGCTATACATCGACACACTGAGTGGTCAGCGCATCCCGCTGAACTACGTCGCGGATATTAGACATGCAACAGGTCCGAATAATATCCTCCGTGAGAATACTATACGCCGCTTCGTCGTATCTATCAATCCGACCGTTGATGACTTGAACGCTGCCGTGGAAACGCTGCAACGTGAAGTGGCTGAGCGGATCCAACTACCAGAAGGCTATACACTTTCCTACGAAGGCGAATACGAAGCTCAGGCCAAAGCGAAACGCACGATCCTGATCACATCGGCAATCGTGTTGTTGGTCATCTCATTCCTACTCTATAGCTACTTCAGGAATTTTACTTTCGTTCTGCTGGTCTTCACCATCGTGCCGATCTCACTGGTTGGTAGTATATTCCTTACCGAAATAACGCTGAATAATATTAGTATCGCCACCCTAGTTGGCTTCATCGCGGTGAGCGGGATCTCTGCACGAAACAACATCATGTTGATTTCGCACTACCTCCACCTCATGCGCCACGAGGGCGAAAGCTTTACCCGAAAAATGGTGGAACGAGGCACACAGGAACGCCTCATCCCGATTCTCATGACCGCGATTTCTGCTGGTCTTGCTTTAGTGCCGTTACTCTTAGCTACCGAAGAACCGGGCAAAGAAATCCTCAATCCAATTGCAGTCGTCATCGTCGGCGGACTCGTCACCTCAACTCTACTCGGGCTCGGAGTGACTCCGGCGATTTTCTACAGCTTCTGCCGCAAGTCAGCAGAAACATCCGTCAAACGTAAGTCCGCAGCGTCCGAATAACAAAATCACACATCCAAAAAAGGAAAACAAATGAAACAAAGAAAATATCTAATCACCGCACTAATCACCTGCGCGCTACTCACCTGGAGCACCAGTTACGCAAGCGACGACGCCCATGATGCAGGTCACGATCATTCAGCTCATCCAGCTGACGCGCACGATCACGATGCTCACAATGATGCGAAGGCCGAAGACGACCACTCAGAGCATGACCATGCATCACACGAAGGCCATGATCATGCAGGAGCTAAGGCTGGCCCCAATGGTGGCCGCATCATCACATCGGTTGAACCACACCTTGAGTTTTACCTCACAGAAGAGCGTATGATTCAGATCACATTTCTGAATGACCATGGTGAGGTGATCGCTCCAGAGGAACAAGTCGTCTCCTTAATCGGCGGTGATCGTCAAAATCCGATTCGTCTTCGCTTTGCCAGCAAAGGCTCTGTTTTACTGTCCGACAAAGCACTGCCAGAGGGCAACAACTTGCCAATCATCCTCTCGATCAAGCCAGACGCGAAGTCCAAAACTGTCCGCGAGCGTTTCAATCTCAACACCAGCGAATGCCCGACTTGCAAATACAAAGAGTATGCCTGCATCTGCGAGCACGGCGAAGAGGATCGCGAAGGGCACGATCACTGAACTGATTAAAACCATGGATCGCTTTAGAACTGAGGACAACGCCGATGCCCATTGCTGTGGGGACTAGGCACTGATTAACGGAAAAGGTTAGTCATTCATGAATCGCCAGAGGGGGGCGTTGGACTTAATGGCGTTTTTGGCGGACGGCATACATATGGCGTCACATGCACTGGCACACTGATGTAGCGATAATACTCAGTTCCTTTTCAGTGGAGAGATTAATGAATAAAAGTGATCGAGTCGGAATGATTCTAGTGAAAAAAGAGACACCACAAAGTCACGATGATCACAGTGGGCATGCCCACTAAGGTTCATGCTAAATTCCTTGCGGTCATTTTAGCCATGAAAAGACACAAAAAGACCTGATGGTGAAATTAGCACAGAGGCAAATCCTCTTGGATTATTAAGTCACTTTGTTACCTTCTGGAGCGGGTTGTAACTAGACTAAGTTCACTCAATGCGGGTGCCCGTGTCCTCCACCATCGTTTCCAGTCAAAAAGGTGACGATCATGATGATAGCGACGATGGTGATTCCGATCCAAAAGAGACCGGGCCCACCGCCTAGTTTAACGATTATCTTTTTCATATTAGTATTCATGTTTTTTTTCTGTCGCCGCTCCGTTGGGTAGGACTGCAAACGATTTTAGTTATCTGGACGCGGCCAGACTTTGTGTTGCTTATCTATAACGAAAGGGTGGGAGTGGCGATAACCGTCTCCGATTGGATCCGCGTCCCGAATATGAGGATGATCTTCAGGCAAGTCGGTGTGCTGATGCATCAACTCGGCAGTGTCCTCTTTTGGCCAAAGCAACCAAGCAGCTATGAATGCCACAGCGATCACCCCTGCCATGATGTAAAATGCCGTGTCGATCCCGTAGACAGCCCCCAGCCAGCCAAGGGATAGGTCACCAACCAGCAGGCATGCGACAACGAAAACTGCGCAGCGAAGTAAGCTGGCCGGTCTTCAGTTGCCGACGACCGGCGGAGCAAACGTCCTGTCGGCGTGTTTATGGCAGATGCGGCACAGCCCAACAGAAACCAGACCGGTAGTAACCAGAAAAATGAGCCCACTAGTGAGCCAGCAAGCAATCCGGCTACCATGATCCCCGCCCCTGCGAGCATAACAGAACGATCCCTTAATTTATTCAATAATTTAGGTAGAGCCAAAGCAACCAGCATGGATCCGCTCCCGTAAGCGGCCATCGCCATCGCTACATCTTTCTCATCCAAAGCAAATCCTCCCCGCACAATCACGACTGTATTAACGATGACCATGGCTCCCGCAGAAGCCACTGCCAGCGAACAGGCTAGTAGGCCGCGCAATCGAGGCGTCTTCAGGTAGGCTCGAATTCCAAAACTGATTTTTTCCCAAGCGGACTCATTGCTTCTGCCTACGGTAGTTGCCGATTGGGGAATGGCAGCTGTGACTACAAGCAAGGCGGACACCAGAAAAGCTACACCATTGAAGGCAAACAAGAAATTGAAGCTGACCAATAGCAGAGCCAGCGCGGCTAAAATCGGGCTGACCAATGACTCCAGATCGTAGGCCAGTCGCGATAGAGACAGCGCTGTGGTATAGTCGTCCTCGTCTGGGACAATATCCGGTATCGTCGCTTGAAACATCGGAGTGAAGCCCGCTGAGCAAGATTGCATGAGGAAGATGATCACGTAAATCTGCCAAATACTACTGACGAATGGCAGGCAACCGACGAATCCGGCGCGTATCAGATCCAAACTCACGAGCACCTTTTTCCTGGGAAGCTTCCCCGCGATGCCGTTGAAAACCGGTGCGATGGCAACGTAGGCGATCATCTTGAGCGCAAGCGCCGTGCCCAATACAGTGCCGGCTCGATCACCGGCTAAATCGTAGGCGAGCAATGCCAGTGCCACTGTCGTGATGCCATTCCCCAGCAGTGCAACAACTTGTGCGGCATACAAGTGGCGAAAGGTGGGTATTTTGAGTGGCGCTAGCATGCCCGTCTTGAATCTTTAGTAACGCTTGATCTCGGTATAGTCACCGCTGGTTTTCAGAGTGATCGTCAGCGGCTCGCTGGTGCGATTTCGCCAATACCATCCGTGATTACCGTCGAATGCCGCAATGAGCGTGCCTTCGCGCTTTTGCTCGGAACCCTTGTAGTAACTATGATAGTTAATGTCCAAGGCCTTGGAATCGCCATGGACATCGAAGTTAGCCTTGCCACCGCTGGTTTCCCATACGTAGTCAACGGCTGCACCTTTTGGCATGGTCACTTTGATCTCGCGCCCCTCGTCGGGTGCCAACGTGAGTGTCATCTCATGGGTATTCAGCGCAGAGGTCTTTTCGGCGACCACTGGCTGTTTCACTTCTGCCGCAGATAAGGATGTGCTGGATTCACCCAGCTCGGCATCCAACTCGGCTTCTTTTGCCAGAGAGACTTTGATTTCACCCATGCGCTTTAGGCCAAGCACCTTGCCGACCCCAGTCGGATCTATCCCGTATTCAGCGGGCATGACGATGGTGACGAGAATGACAACGGCTGTAATCGCCGCTATGATCGTCGATTTGAGAAGCTTTGCCGAAGACGGAAGTTCTTGTGAGGAAGGAATGTTTGAATTGTGCATTTGGTATCTTTCTAATTTGTGCGTTAAACGGTGAAGTAACCGACGAGTTGGTAGCCCATGAGCAGAAAGCCCAGCATCATCATGACGGTGTTCGTGGTGTAGGCGTGACGCATGAAATTGCCGGATTTCCTCCAGTAAGTCATGGCGATGAGGATGGCTGCGAGTGCGAGCACTTGGCCGATTTCCACGCCCACGTTGAATGAGATCAAGTTGACCAAGAGGCCATCTGGCTGGAGCTGATAATCCAATAGTTTGGTGGCGAGACCAAAGCCGTGGATCAGACCGAAGCCAAAGGTGGCGATCTTGGTATTGGGCTGAACACCAAACCAGCGCTGGAAGGCCCCCATGTTATCCAGTGCTTTGTAGGCGACCGAAAAGCCAATGATGGCATCAATCAAGTATGCGCTGACGCTAATTTCCATGAGCACCCCGGCTAGGAGAGTGATCACGTGACCGACAGCAAAGAGTGTCACGTAAATTCCCACGTCTTTCAGTCGGTAGAGGAAAAAAATGACACCGAGCAAGAACAGCAAATGATCATAGCCGGTCATCATGTGTTTGGCCCCCAGATAGATGAAGGGAATCGGGAGTGCTCCCGTGCTTTCGAGAATGTAGCCTTTGTCTCCGGCGGTCACCCCGTGGGCGAGCGCTTCGTTAGCAGTGCCGAAGAATACGATGGATATTAAAGCCAGCCATAGCGAAATTCTAAGCTGCTTTGCCGTAGTGGAGATTTGTATAAGTTTTGGTCTTTGTTGCTTTTGAAAAAAGTGCATAAAAAATCCTGATATAAGTTAAGGGTGCATAGGCCTACCGTGTAAGGTAGGCAACTAACAAGCGAACGGATCAAACATGACCGTCCGTAACTCTATCAGGATTTTTAAAGCCGCAAAACTTGTGTGCGGAGTGTGTCGAGATGACTTTGCATCACCTCCGGCGGGGCTCGTGAAAGAGTCGTAGTCGCCATTTGCATATCCCGGTATTTGAAAACCGGATATTCAATCAAAATGAGATTGGACGCTGCGCTGAACTCAGCCTTGGGAATCTCGTTCGTCCTAAAAACAGGAAGTTCATCGCCTGAAATGACTATCTGATGATGGTGGTGGTGAGATCCTTCTACAGACAAGTGTGGACCAGTCGTATGCTCAGTCTTTGTATCTTCTACATGCACGCCGTCAGCCAAATGAAAGCTGAAGTCGTGATGCACATTCAAAATAACATCGCCTGAAACTCCCAATAGAGAGTTCAGGAAAATGAGGCATAAGAGGCCACAACGGATGTAGTTTTTTGAAAACACTGCCTTGATCAGTTGCATCGAAACGCCGACTGTCAACTGGAAATTGGAAAAACGGCTCATCTTTTAAAATTGCAATATACCATAGGGGGGTATGGTTTATTGCCATGAGTCATTTATCACACGACAACAAAAAACTCCTCCAACGCGTGCGTCGCTTGAAAGGACAAATCGAAGGCGTTGAGCGTATGTTGCAGAACGACGCGGATTGCATGGAGATCTTGCAAACGGTCGCGGCTTGTCGCGGGGCGTTCAATGGTTTGACCCGGCAACTGATCCACGAGCACATCGAGCACCATCTATTGGAAGATGCTGGTGCGACGAAATCGGTGCGTCAGGCGGGCAAAGAGATCCAGACGATCATCGATAGCTATTTGAAATAATACAGCGGAGGCGAATATGAAGAAGATGGATCTGACAAAATATCAGCACGACCATAGCTTTGGACAGGATGCCAAGCAGCCAGGAGAGTCGCGCACACTGATTGTGATCGTCATCACGGCGGTGATGATGGTGGTGGAAATCGGTAGCGGGGTGGCTTTTGGCTCGATGGCGCTTTTGGCGGATGGCATGCATATGGCGTCGCATGCATTGGCGCTGGGGATCAATTTCTTTGCTTATAATTATGCTCGCCGACATGCGCATGACCCACGTTTTAGTTTTGGCACGGGAAAGGTGAATGCACTGGGTGGTTTTTCGGGGGCAATTCTATTGGCATTATTTGCGCTGATGATGGCATGGGAGAGTGTCGACCGGCTCATTCATCCGACTGAGATCGCATTTAACTGCGCGATATTTGTGGCGATACTCGGCCTGGTCGTAAATGGTGCCTCGGTCTTTATTCTCGGCGATAATCATCACCATGATCACGGACATGACCACGATCACTCGCATGATCATGATGCAAGCCATTCACACGCGGTGCATTCGGAGCACTATCACGAGGCGCACGATCATTCACATCACCATCACGATCATAACCTGCGCTCGGCCTATCTCCATGTTATGGCGGATGCATTGACGTCGGTGACTGCGATTATTGCACTGCTGGCTGCTAAGTATTTTGGTTGGATCTGGATGGATCCTGTTATGGGAATTGTGGGTTCGTTACTCGTGGCAAAATGGTCCTTGGGGCTGTTGAAACAAACCAGTGGCACATTGCTAGACCACCAGGCTCCAAAGGGCGTGGTGAATGCTGTTCGCGAAGCGATTGAAGATGACGGGCACAGTCACATCAGTGATTTGCATGTGTGGTCGATCGGGCTAAATCAATATAGTGTGATCGTCTCTATCGTTTCATATGCTCCGGCCTCAACTGTTGCTTACCGCGAGCGTTTAGATGCAAAACGCTTTCCGCACAGCACTTTTGAAATACATTCAGTTTAGATTCAACTGACACACTAGTGTAGTGATAGCGCTCAATTCCGTCTCTAGTGGTGAGAATAATGAATAAATGTGATCGAGTTGGAATGGTTCTAGTGATCTTATTGTGAGTGTCATCGTAGTCGGTGGGTTTTGCCGAATACCGGTTTTTGAATACGCGTCCTCTATACCATATGCTCGATCTCGATAAAATATATGCGGCATTTCCTGATTATTTGCCGTTGATTATCACCACCACTTCGGTGTTGGTCACGCTACGCTTGATTCAATGGTTGTGGTTAGGGAAGAAGCTCGAGGCTTTTTCAGATCGAAAGATTGTCCCACAAGTCCTGATGCTGGTGTTTAGTATCATTGGGGTGATTCTAGTCGTTTTGTCGCTACCGATCAGCGATACCTTACGCGCTCAGATGCTTAGTTTGATGGGGCTTGTTTTGACCGGTGTGATGGCTTTGTCCTCGACCACATTTGTCGCCAATGCGTTTGCGGGGTCCATGTTGCGCCTGACCCGCAGCTTTCGAATTGGCGATTTTATTAAAGTTAATGGTCAGGGTGGTCGGGTGACGGAGCGTGGGATATTTCATACTGAGATTCAAACGGAGGATCGTGATCTGACGACCTTTCCAAATTTGTACTTGGTGACGAATGCGGTGACTGTGGTGCGTGCGTCCGGAACCATCATTTCGTCAACGATCTCTTTGGGGTATGATATTGAGCATACGCATGTGGAGGAACTGCTCATTAAAGCAGCGAAGAAGGCTGAACTGAAAGACCCTTATGTTCATGTGCTTGAACTCGGAGATTTCTCGGTGACGTATAAGGTGAGCGGTTTCTTAGAAGATATCAAAGTGCTGTTAACGACGCGTTCTCAGCTCAAGAAGGCGATGCTAGACACCTTGCATGCGGCCAGTGTGGAGATTGTTTCACCTACTTTCATGAATCAGCGTCCACAGAAAGATGGCGTTGTGTTTATTCCCAAGCAGTCGCGAGTCGTGAAGCCTGTAACTGTGGCCGAGGAAAAGACCGCGGAAGAACTTGCTTTTGATAAAGCGGAAGATGCGGAAGCTGCAGCGGTCGCTGAAGCCGAACTGTCAAACGATGAAAAGACTGAGGAGACCCCGTAGCCTACGCTCATTCTATGAAGCGCCGCATATACATCGATAAGGTTTATGGACGCTTGGGGAACCATCTGTATCGCTGGTCTCATTTGATCGCCTTTGCTCAAGCGTATGATGTAGAGGTGTGGGATTTGTCCCGTAATGTGAAGCAGTCATTCCTGCTATTTCCACAGCTGCGTAAAAAGCTGTTACCGGTGTTGAATTTACCGACAAAGTTTTGGCACATCCCGTTAGCTCGATGGCGTAGTTCACTCGCAAAGTGTATGCGTGGGTGGGTGCACTTTCGCTGTGTTAAACGAATCCAAAATGAGGCTAAGCCTTATTCACTGACGCTGGATAACCTATTTCCGAATGGTGAAACCGAGGTCATTATAGACGGCTTTAACTTTCACGTAATGGATGCTTTATTGATGAAGTATACGGACTATCTGCGTGGATTATTTCAGCCAGATGGCACCGTTCAAGATGCTGCACATGCTGTCCTTCGTTCGCTTAGGGAGAATGCTGAATGCATCGTGGCGGTGCATGTCAGGCGTGGAGATTATGAGGAATGGCAGGACGGTCGCTATTTTTATGATTTGCCTTACTATCGTCAACAGATGTTGAAGCTAGATAACTTACTGACTGATCGGTCAGTGCATTTCATAGTGTTTTCGGATGACAGAGGTTTAGATATAAGTGCTTTCAATGGCTTCTCCTGTTCACGTGCCGAATTTACCTATTCACAGGACTTTGATTGGTATCTGATTAGTCAAGCGGACTATATAATTGGGCCGCCTTCTACGTATTCCGGTTGGGCATCGTTTTTCGGTAATACGCCAATGTATCAATTGGAGCCAAATTCTGATTTACCCACAAGCTTGGAGGACTATCGGGTGGTTCAATCACTTACTGCATTACCTAAGATATATTAGCATGGAAAAATTCATCGAAGCGCTTATTTTTAAGCATACGAATGCAAATGCAATTGTCGGTATTGATCTGATTCAAGAGCTCTGGAGTGGGTATGGATCCATTAAGCGTTACCATCTAGAAGGTGGGGACGTGGCGACTCTCGTAGTGAAACAAGTCGCGCCTCCAAGCGTCACAGCGCACCCGCGTGGTTGGAATACGGGGCAATCGCATCAGAGGAAATTGCGATCTTACGCTGTCGAAACTGCCTGGTATCGCGATTACGCTTCACGTTGTGATGAGCGCTGTAAACTGCCGAACTGTTTGGCGCTTATGACCGAAGGCGACGAGGTCGTCATGTTGCTTGAGGATCTTGATGCTGCTGGCTATAGTGCGCGTCGATCAAAGGTGGGTGAGCGAGGCTTGCAGAGTTGTTTATCATGGTTGGCTAATTTTCATGCCACGTATCTGGGCAGTTCAGCTCAAGGGCTTTGGAAGATCGGAACGTATTGGCATTTGGATACGCGGCCAGACGAGTTGAAAGTGCTCCAAAAAGAAGATCCGCAATTGTGGCGCGCGTCTGCAGTGATTGACCAGCAGCTCAATTCTGCGCGTTTCCAAACCTTGGTGCACGGTGATGCAAAATTAGCAAATTTCTGTTTTTTAGATAATGAGGCATTGGTAGCTGCGGTCGATTTTCAATATGTAGGAGCTGGCTGTGGAATAAAGGACGTCGCTTATTTTATTGGCAGCTGTCTCGACGAATCTGCATGTGAGGCGAACGAAAGTCGACTCTTAGACTTTTATTTTGAGAGCTTGGAAAAGGCACTCGCAGAGCAACAGCAAAGTGTCGATTTTAAAGCGCTTGAAGCTGAATGGCGCGCCTTGTATCCAGTGGCATGGACCGACTTTCACCGTTTCCTCAAGGGATGGAGCCCGGGGCATTGGAAAATTAACAGCTATAGCGAACGGCTAGCCAAAGAAGTCGTTACTAAGATCGAACAGGAGAGGACCTTTTAATCTCGGAGTGAGGCTCGATTTGCTTCGATATAGAGAATATGGATTTAGCAGCAAAAGATCTACAAACACTATGTTCCATAGCCGCACTTGCGGCTCGTGAGGCAGGGGCATTGATCGCAGACTATAGTCAGCGTGCGTTTGCGGTGCAGCATAAGTCTGGCTGCGAGAGTCTGGCGACCCAAGTGGTGACAGAGGTCGACGAGTTGAGCCAAGCGATTATTCTGAAACGTCTGAGTCCGAGCTTTGAGCGCTTTGACATTGCCTTACTTTCAGAGGAGCGTGAGGACGATGGTAGCCGACTCGAGAAACAGGCCTTTTGGTGTATCGACCCTTTGGATGGCACGCTACCTTTTACTCAACGAAAGCCTGGCTATGCGGTATCGATTGCTTTGCTCGCCAAGAGTGGGGCGCCAATGATTGGCGTGATATTTGACCCCGTTGAGAATATCCTAATTGAAGCGATTGCTGGTGTCGGAGTATTGCGCAATGGACAGTCTTTTAATCTTCACACGGCGGGGGTCTCAGGCGTGCCATTGTATTATTATTGCGACTGTAGTTTTGAAACGCATCCGCAACGCACGCAAATGGTTGCAAATATGGAATTAGTGGCACAAGCACTCGGTAGTTCTAATTTGGTCGTCAATATCGGTGGTGGTGCCGTGATGAATGCTTGTCATGTGCTGCAGCACCCATCCGCTTGTTATTTCAAGCTGCCTAAGATGAAAGCAGGTGGTGGTTCAATTTGGGATTTTGCGGCAACCGCTGCGGTATTTCAGTGTTTGGATGTGCCCGCGACGAATTTTCATGGAGAGCGCATGGACCTTAACCGAACTGATTCGACCTTTATGAATCATGAAGGCGTGATGTATGCATCACATCCTGCTGTCGCACGAGCGGTTCGCGAGGCGTTTGCGTCTAGTCAGTTGTCTTAATGCTACATCAGATTGGCTCCATACAACGGCGAACTCGCCATCAATCGGGTGTCGATTTCTATCTGTGAGTGATTTACCCTTGAGTCAGCTTGTTGATTTGAAGCATTCTAGAGAATGCCAAGTCATGTATTGCGATTGCATCATAAATTGTTCCGCAAGTTTTCCTCGCGTTATAATTTGATCTGGCGTGCGGGGCAGGAGTCCGAGGCATGGGATGCCGAAGGCTATAACTACCGTCAACTCTGGCGCCATCATAGCCTCTTCATTCAAGAAACGGGTAGTATTTGAATTGCGATTTCAAAGTAAGCAAACAGTGCGATCAGGCGATCTCTAACTGGCACCAGTTTCTATCGTGCCTTCGATCGAAGACTGAATCGCCAACATCAAATCTTTCAATTGCCGGATATTGATAAGACGCTTTCGGAAGTGATTGAAGCCGCGATCCCAGTTTTCACGGTTGTGCGTGATCCCGTGGCGCGGTTCTGGTCCGCTTGTCAAGATAAAATTGTGCAAAACCCTGGGTCGCGCATCGCGGAGGAAGTGGCTGCTTTTTACAAGCAAGCGCCGCTAGCAGCTATTTCTCCGGAGATGCTTTTGGACTATGTGGAGCAGACTCCTATCTATAAAATCGAAGAGCATGTGCGTCCTCAATGGGCCTGTTGTGGATATGGTCGAATTCCTTTTCGCTTTATTGCTAGAGTTGAAAACTTACCGGCAGATATTGCGCAGGCTGTCGAATTGGGACTGTTTCCTAGTGCGGCTGCTGCGAGTATTCCTCACTCAAATCGATCGAAGCCTGTGGTCGAAGATCAGGTTAAGCAGCAATTGAAGAGCCGGATTGAAGCGTGTTACTCAAAAGATTTTGAGGTGTTTGGGTATTGAGCTAAGTAAATGCCAGAGAGCCTCTGGGCAGACTACCTTTACATTCAATGGTCTAGGTCGCTTAAATTGACGTATTTTGCAACGAACACACACTCTCTCTATATATATGGCCGATATTCTTCTTCTACGTTTTTACTTGCTGCTAGAGGTCGAGGGGCGCTGCTGACTTTTTGGGTTTATTGTTTTTCGATGGGGATCTGGATCGTGAATTGGGCGCCACTTTGAGGGGCGTTGGCGGCGGTGATGTTGCCACCATGTTTTTCGATGATCTCTTTGGAGATGGCTAAACCTAGGCCTAAACCGAAATCAGATTTAGTTTTCTTAGTGGTGAAGTTGGCTTCGAAGATTTTATCAAGGAGTTCTGGGTTTATACCAGGGCCGGAGTCGGTGATGGTGAAGTAGATCGTTTGATCTTTTTGTTTGCTAGTAATGGTGATGGTGCCGCCTTCGGGTGTGGCTTGGCTGGCGTTGACGAGAAGGTTGGTCCATACTTGGTTGATCTCGCCACCGATACAGTAGGTCGGCTCAATGGGATCGAGTTTGAGGTCGAGTGTGTATTGCTTGAGTCGATTATTGAGGACGGTGAGCGTGTCGCGGAGTCCGTCGCGAAGATCGAGCATTTGCCATTCTTCTTGGTCTTGCTTACCGTAGTTTTTGAGGCTCACGACAAGTGATTGAATGCGTGAGGATGCGATGCGTGTGCTACGTAGAGCGGTGCCAATTTCGAAGCAATCCAAGAGTTGTGTGAGACGTGTGGGCTTTCTAAGATCAATTTTCCGGGCAATGTTTTTGAAGGTGAGCTCGTCAAGATGGGACAGTCGGCGCACCAGTGAGCGCTTTAGCTCGGGATAGTGTTTTGCAATCGTATCCATGCGTGTGCGGGTTTCTTCGGCACTCCAATAGGGACAATCGATGCCAGCTTGAAGTAGCATGGCTTCGAGCTCTAGATTGTCTGGCGTGCTGTCGAGATCTAGGAGTGTGGGCACGGATTTACTGAGGCGCTCAACGCCTTGGGTGAGTGCCGCGCAGGGGTTGTTGATTTCATGGGCGATACCGGCGATGAGTTGGCCGAGTGTCGCGAGTTTTTCTTGGTGAATGAGGCGGTTGCGAGTCTCTTTCAACTCAGTCATGGCTTGTCTGAGTTGTTGGTGCTCGTGGTCGAGTTTCTCGCTGAGTTCGGCGACTTCGATATTGAGTGAAATCATCCTTCGGTAACGACCAGATAAGTTTGAGATGAAGAGCTGGTGGATGGCTTCGCGAAGTGTCGGGTCGGTGTCGACTAGGTCTCGAAAGGATTCGGCGTTGAAGCGCAGGCAGGTAGTGTCTGTTTGGGCTCTAGATTCGAGGAAGCTCGGCTGGTTTGTCCAGAAAGAGGTCAGGCCGATTAGGTCTCCTGGGCCGAACGAATCAATCTGCATCTCCTGTAACGTTTCTTTGCTGTGCTTGAGCATGTCGACCATCCCGCTAACGATAACGTAGACGTAGGCATTGGCCGCGCCTTCAACGAGTATGGAGTCGCCAGCCTCAAAGTTGACCGTTTCCGGTTTGAGGTCTTTGAAGCGGCTCATCAAGTTGCTGATTTTGGCAGTCTCTTGCTCGCTGTCGTTGTGGGGGTCGTTGGTCACTGGATGTGATTATCGTATGTTAATCGGACTCTATTCAATAAGATTGAACTGTTTGTTTTTGGTAGCGCAGCACCGTCCTCGGTGCGCATCGTGCTATCGGGGGAGTCTAGAACTTTCCTGCGGCGCGAGACGCACCTGCGCTACTTTAAACATCAGCGGTCGGTGACGATGCCTTCGGTGCGGATGTATTCTGAAAGCTTTTCGGCGTCTAGAGACATCATGTATGGCAAGGGGTTGATCTTGCTGCGTATCACGAATTGGGTCAATTGGTCCTTGGCGATTTTTATGAGCTCTTCGGCCTGCCATGGTTTTGCGACATAGTGGTTGAGGCGGCCTTCATTGACGGCTTTCACCGTGGCATCGAGCCCTGCTTGGCCAGTGACGAGCACTTTACGGGTGTTGGAAAACACGTCTTCCTTGTCGAGTTCGATGAGGAAGTCGACACCGTTGTCGCCCGGCATCACATGGTCGCAGAGCACGAGCCCGAGGAGGTTTCCTTCGTCGGCGATGTGCTTCACGAGTGTGCGCGCTTCGTCGGAGGATTCCGCGGTGAGTATCGGGAAGCTGTCTTCGAGTTCAGCGATGTTTTGTTCGACGGCTTGAAGGACTTCGGGTTCATCATCGACGCAAAGTATGTAGATTTTTTTCATAATGTTATATCCTTATGATGGTTGTTTGGATTACTTGATGAACAAGGGCCAGTAGAGGAGCGAGATGGCGAGGGTGATGGCGAAGCCAATGAACCCCACGACAATTCCCGATTTTGCCATGTCCTTGGTTTCGATCACGCCGGTGCTCATTGCAATCGCATTGGGCGGTGTCGAGATCGGAAGGATCATCGAGAGGCTGACGACGACACCGATGGTGACGATGGAGATACCCATGTTGAAATCGGCACCTGCAGCTCCGGAGACTCCGAGTCCGACGGCGAGTGGCACGAGGATAGTTGCCGATACGGTGTTGGAGATCAAGTTGGCCACGCCGTATGCGACTAAACCGAATACGATGAGGAGACCAAGCGATCCGAGGCTACCCCAGTTGACTAGATCAATGATCCAGCTTGCGAGACCTGTGTGCTTGAGCGACAGACCGAGAGAGATACCACCAGCAACGAGCCAGAGCACTTCCCAAGAGAAGCTTCGAATGTCTTTTTTATCCAGCACACTGAGTGCGGGGAGTGCGGCAATCGGTAAGAAGGCGACGACCGAAGAAGAGATTCCGTGGATTTTTTCAGTCACCCAAAGAAGCACAGTCAGCCCAAATATGATGTATGCGATGATCGCGGCGGGCGATTTGTCGACTTTTGCATCGAGATTGATTTTGAACTCGTCCGTGGCCGGCGGAAAGAGGAAGAGTAAGATACGCCATGCCAGTATTAGCATAATCACTACAAGGGGCACCGCTAGCAGCATCCAAGTGGAGAAGGCGATGTCGATGCCTTGACCGCGTAGCGCAGCCAGAGCAATCGCATTGGGAGGGGTGCCGATCGGTGTAGCAATGCCGCCGATGTTGGCGCCGACGGGGATGGCGAGCGCGACACTCTTTCTGAATGGGTCACCCTTGTCGAGTTGTGCAATGATCGGTAGCACCACGGTGATCATCATCGCAGTGGTTGCAGTGTTACTCATGAATGCCGAAAGCACGGCGGTGCTGACCATCAATCCGAGGCAGACAAACTGTGGCTTGCTGCCGAATGGTTTTAACAGGAATCGGGTGAGTGTTTTATCGATGCCGAATTTTACCGCAGCGCTAGCCAGTGAGAAGCCACCTAAGAAGAGGATGATGATCGGGCTGGCCATCGTCCCGTAGAAATCTTTGTAAGACTGCGGGGTGTAGCCCGATTCGATCAGGCTGCTCGCAAAGAGTCCTTTTTCGCTGAGAAGGAACACTTGTAGCAGGATGATCAATAGTGAGGTTGCAAAGATCGGAATCGGTTCGCAGATCCAGAAGATAGCAGCCATCAGAAAGATGCCGAGTGCTATTTGACCTGCGGGCTCCAAGCCTTCGAAGCCGATGAATTGCGGCAAGATCAGGCCCACAAGTCCTAGTAAGACAGAGATGGTTTGTTTATTTAGAAATTTCATAGTGCGTGTCCGCAGAAAGTTAGAATGTGTAAATTAGGTGAGTGCCGAGCGCATGTGCGTGATTCCATTCGGAGGTGTTGCCGGTCCGCTTGGACTGGATCATGTAGAAGAGATTCAACTTTGTATTCTCTCCGAGCTTGATACCAGAACCAACTGGGATGGTGCGCACTTCATTTACTTTTTCTAAATCGAGTAGGTAGAAGAGTTCCACATTCGCGTAGTAGCTCTTGAATGGCCCGAAATCGATGGGGCGGCTGATCTGTATGCGGTGGCGGAAACGAGAGCTCGAGTCGCCACGGTCTTCGTAGAAGCGAACTTCCATACGATTGCGCAGGCTGAGCTTCCAGTTGTCGTCGAGTTTGAAAGACGGGTTTACTTCGAACTCGAGACGTTGCTGGTCTCGCCAAGAATCGGTTTTGATAGTGCGCACATCAATGTAAGTATAGCCGAAGCCGAGTTGCAGGTTTTTGCGTGCTTTGAATTTGTAGCGTAGGCTGCCGAGCCAGAGTTTTTCCTCGGTGAGGTCGTCGACAATGCGATTGTCGAAGTAGGCGTGCACCTTGTGGGTGTCGTTCTGCCAGAGGTTTAAACTGAGCCAGTTCCACATCATGATGTCATCTCTGCCTTGCAGAGCGGTGGCGGCGGTCAGCCAGAGTAGCGCTACTTTGAGTAGTTGTGTAGTGCGATAGAGTTTCATTTTGAATTTTCGATTTAATTGATAAGTATATCTAATTTTTATATAAAATAGAATAAGATTAATTAATCAATTGAATGCAAAACCGAAATCTGCGTTTATTTCTAAATAAGCGTGTTTGTTTAACTCGATAAGGAAGGCTGATAGGGTGGGTGTAGGAAAGGTAGTGCACGATATCCTTATCGCGCTGGACGTCGAAATTGACGGTTCGTTAGGGATAACGAACCCGACCTGTTGCGAATGGTGTAAGACCAATTTTCTGCAACCGCGCAGAGTCCAGCACGAACAGGATTGTTTAACAGGTGTGCTTCCTTTTCGATGAGTTCATTCCGATTGCGAATTCGATGCTCAAAGAAATTCTTCTGCCAGTCGATTGATTGGGTCTTCGCCAGGTATCGCTTCCAACCGCCTATGATTGTTCGGATGGATTTATCACGCGTGTTGAGAGTTAACAGCGTATGTATGTGGTCTGGCATGAGCACCATTAGGCGTATGTGCTAAAGACTCGTTCCGTATAGTTGTCTGAGCTGTCTTTGATCGCTTGGAAAACACTATCCTTCGCTAATTGATTTATGCCGCGTTTATTGCAGTTGATCGTAATGAAATAAGTGTCTCCGTCTGGAACCTAATTTGGAACTTCGTGTGGCAGTTTTTTTCGTTTTGGAAGGTTTTCCGGCATTACTATATTGGCTGACGGTTCGTTTGGGATAACGAACCCTAGCTAATTGAGTCATTTATCATTTGGGTAGGGCACGATATCCTTATCGTGCCGCCGTTGAAGTGGGCGGTTCGTTAGGGATTACGAACCCTGCCTAAATGGCTTGGATGCCTGCGGCTAGGATCTCTGCGGCGCGTTCGATGTCGCTGCCATTGTGGGCGGTGCAGATGAAGCAGGTCTCGTAGGCGGATGGCGGCAAATAGACGCCGTGCTTGAGGGCGTAGTGAAAGAGTGTATTGAAGGTCTCAGTCGCGCTGGCGGTGGCGTCGCCGTAGTTGCGCACAGGCTCTTCAGCGAAGAAAAGTGCGAACATGGAGCCGACTTGTGGCACTTGCAGTGGCAGGCCTTTGTCTTTGGCGGCATCGAGTAGTGCGGTTCGAATCGTGCTGCCCATTTCTTCAAACTGTGGATACGGATCTTCGGACTTTAACTTCTTGAGCGCTGCGATCCCTGCAGCCATCGCGAGTGGGTTGCCGCTGAGTGTGCCGGCCTGATAGACTGGGCCGAGCGGTGCGAGGCAGTCCATGATCTCGGCCTTGCCGCCGAAGGCACCCACGGGGAGCCCGCCGCCGATGATTTTACCCAGTGCTGTGAGATCGGGTGTGATGCCGACGCGCTCTTGCACGCCGCCTTTGGCGAGGCGGAAACCAGTCATGACTTCATCAAAAATGAGAACGGTGCCGTTGGCGGTGCAGAGTTCGCGAAGGTGTTCGAGGAAGCCGTCGTCGGGAAGAATGAGTCCACAGTTGGCCGGGTAGGGCTCGACGATGATCGCCGCGATTTGGTTGGGGTGATTCTCGAAGGCAGCGCGCACTTCGTCGGTGTTGTTGTAATCGACCACGATGGTCTCGGCAGCAAAGCTGGCGGGAATACCTGCGCTGTCGGGGTTGCCGAGGGTGAGTGCACCCGATCCCGCTTTGACGAGGAGTGAGTCGACATGACCGTGGAAGCAGCCGGCAAATTTGATGATCTTATCACGCCCCGTGTAGCCGCGTGCGAGGCGGATGGCAGACATCGTTGCTTCAGTGCCACTGTTGCACATGCGGACCTTTTCAATGGAAGGCACGAAATCGACGATGAGTTCCGCCATTTCGACTTCGTAAGGATTCGGCGTGCCGAAGCTGGTGCCCTTGTTGAGCGCTTCGCCGACGGCAGCGCGGATGTCCGGATCGTTATGGCCGTGAATCGCAGGGCCCCAAGTGCAAACAAAGTCGATCAGATCAACGCCGTCTGCAGTATATAGATGGGCGCCTTCAGCGCGTTCAGTAAAGAAGGGCGCGCCGCCCACCGAACGGAAAGCACGCACCGGAGAATTAACGCCACCGGGAATGAGTTCCTTGGCGCGTTCGAAAAGAGATTCTGAAGTATTCATGTTATGGAAAATAGAAATTTGAGAAGGCTTTTGCTCTGTATTTAATTTGGTAAGGAAGGCAGGAAAGCAGAAAGAGAGTGTAATCAATAATTAGTCGCGGATGACTCGTTTGATGGTGAGAGGCATACTGTTGAAGTTGAAGAGCAACGCATGGCGTCGTTCGAGCGCTTTCAAGTAACTTCTTGTTCTTGCAAAATCGATGTCGTGTAGATTGGAGACGGCTTTGAGTTCGATGAGTAGTTCTTCGTCTACCAGTAAATCATAGCGGTGTGTGCCCACCTTAGTGTCCATGTAATACACATTACACTCTTCTTGAGTTTGAACAAAGAAGCCACTTTTACGCAGTTCCAAAATCAATGCATTCTCATAAATGGATTCAATGAAGCCTAGACCAAGTGCTTTATGCACGGTGATGGCGCATCCAATGACTTGTTGAGAGAGTTGCTCTAATTCCATATCTCTAATGCTCTGTATTAATCGGTAAGGAATGCAGGAAAGTAGAAAGTAATAAATCTGAAGAATGCAGTCTTCAATTGCGTATGTTTAGTCTTTCCTGCCTTCCTTACTTTAAACCACGTCTCCAAAGTTCTAGCTGACGTATTTTTGCACGATGGGGATGCGGCGGCCGACGCCAAAGGCGAGTGGCGTGGTCTTGAGTCCAGGGGCGGCTTGCTTGCGCTTGTATTCGTTGAGGTCGACTTTGCGGATGATGTCACGCACGACTTCCTCTTCGTAGCCTTTCTCAATAATTTCGGCGGAGGAAAGGCCTTCTTCGACGTAGAGTCGCAAGATGCCGTCGAGCACGGGATAGGGAGGGAGAGAGTCTTCGTCCTTTTGGTCGGGGCGCAGTTCCGCAGAAGGTGGTTTTTCGATGGTGTTCACCGGAATGACTTCGCGCTCGAGGTTCATATGGCGGGCGAGGGCAAAGACCTTCATTTTTGGCAAGTCGGAGATCGCGGCGAGTCCGCCACACATATCACCGTAAAGTGTGCAGTAACCGACCGAGATTTCGCTCTTGTTGCCGGTGGTCAGTAGCAGGGCGCCAAATTTATTGGACATTGCCATGAGTAAGACACCACGGGCTCGGGCTTGGATATTCTCTTCGGTGACATCGGCCGGCATGCCTTTGAAGAGAGGCGCGAGGGCGGCTTCTGCAGCGCTGACGGTGTCGGCGATTCCCACTTCGTGGTATACGATGCCGAGGTTCTTGGCGAGTGCTGCTGCGTCGTCGCGACTGTGTTGACTGGAAATGGAGGAGGGCAATGCGATACCGATCACGTTTTCGGGGCCGAAGGCTTCGGCGGCGAGGGCAGCGACGACTGCGGAATCGATGCCACCGCTGAGACCTATGAGCGCTTTTTTGAAGCCGCTTTTGTGTGCGTAGTCGCGCAGGCCGAGGACGAGTGCGTCTTGCGTGGCTGCGTTGCCCTTGAGGTTAAAGTGTTCGGAAACGACGACGCCTGCAGGGTCTTCGATATCAACCGTGCGCCTCTCGGCGCGGAAGGCGGCTAGGCCAGCGATGAGTCCGCGTTGTGGATGAGCGATCAAGCTGCCGCCGTCAAAGATGAGCTCGTCGTTGCCACCTACAGCGTTGCAGTAAACGGCCGGGCAGTTGCAGCGGTCGGCTGCGAATTGCAGTAGCGGTTCACGCGCTTCGTTTTTACCATCGTGCCATGGGCTGGCGGAGAGGTTGAGCAGGAGGTCGATGCCTTTTTCTGCAAGCGTGGTGAGTGGATCTACATTGTAACGACGATTAGTCGGCACGGAAGGCGCGGTCCAGATGTCTTCGCAGATGGTGATGCCGATTCGTTGGCCCTTCCATTCGTGGATGACGGGTGAGAGGGCGGGTTGGAAATAGCGGTCTTCGTCGAATACATCGTAGCTAGGAAGGAGGCACTTATGGGCGACGGTTTGCACGGCTCCGTTTTCGCACCATGCAGCGGAATTGTAGAAGGGGCGGCCTGCCTTGTCTTTGCTTCGAGCACTGACAGTGCCGATAACTGCGGGCACGCTGCCGATTTCTTTGGTGATTTCGGCGAGGGTGGCTTCGACATCGCTGACGAAGCGACTTTTAAACAGCAGGTCTCGGGGTGGGTAGCCACAGATGGCGAGTTCGGGGAAGAGCACGAGCTCGGCGCCTTCGCCTACGAGCTGCTGATAGGCGTCCAGTATGAGCTGTTTATTGCCGGCGAGGTCACCGACGGTGGTGTTGATTTGAGCGAGACCGATCTTCATAGGTGAAATTTTAAAACAATTGTTTGATGTGGCGACTTGCAAATAGTTCGCTGCCAGAGATAGTCACGACCTGTAAAATAACGAGCTGTGACCCCACCACTATTTTCCGATGTTTAGAGAACTCAAGACTTTCAGTAGCTTCCTTTTAATGACGGCGCTTTTTGCTGGCGGATTGTATGCTGGCGATACTGCAAGTGATGCCGTATCGGAAAGGCCAGAGATCTTAACCGTTGCTGCTATGTTTGAGCATATTAAGACGCAAAGTCCACGTGTGCTCTATGAGAAGGAATCGGTGAGGCGTGCTTTAGAGCGCAGCTTTCAGCAACGTGCGGCCCTGTTGCCGCAACTTTCGATTCGTGCACAGCAGTCGCGCACACAGTTTGGTAGTGGTTTTTCGGGAGGCGGTTTTGACGGCCCGCCATTCAATTCATTTACATCCAGAGTAGTCGGGTCGCAAACGATTTTCGATACGCAGAAATATTCAAATTATCGTCTGGCGAAGTTGGATGAAGCTGTTGCTAGCAATGATTATGAAGTCGCCCTGCAAGATATATTGGATCAAGCGGTGCAGCTTTACTTCACGCATCTACGAGATTTGCGGCGAGTTGAAATCGTGCAGAGTAATATTCAGCGTTACACCGAGTTATTAGACTTAGCACGCGATCAATTTGCTGCGGGAGTTGTCGTAAAAATTGATGTGACTCGTGCGGAAGTGCGTGTGGCTACCGAGCAGCGTTCATTGATGGAGGCGAAGGCCTTGGTGCAGGAGTCGATTTTGCAACTCAAGGCACTGCTCGATCTGGATCTCGATGCGACCTTACTGCTGGATCGTTCAATAATTGAAGGGATTAACGCGCCGCCCTCTTTAAAGAAGTATGCGAACCAAGAGAAGTTAGTTGATTTACGACCAGAGCTACAAAGTCAGCAATTACAACTCGATCAGGCGCGGCTCGCTCGCAAGGCTGCCGCATGGCAACGCTTACCGAGCATCGAGCTGTTTGGGGAATGGGGCTACGATACCGATGAAGCTTTTGATGGGAATGAGCAAGAAGGGTGGATTGTAGGTCTGCGGGCAACGATGCCGCTGTTTGAAGGAGGGCGCATTGCTGCTGAGCGCCGCGAGGCAATCTCGGCAGAGCGTCAGCGTGAGTATGCGATGCGCGATTTAGTGAATCGTATTCAGCGTGAGTTTCGCTTTGCGATGATTGATATGGATTCCCGTTATTCGCAGATTGAGATCGCCCGCGACGAGATCCGCTTAGGCCACGAAGAAGTGAAGCAAGCGACTGAGCGCTACCGTGAAGGTTTGGCCGACAATCGAGAGTTGATCGACGCGCAGCAGAATTTAGCCGATGCAGAGCAAAGTCATTTACGCGCGATTTACTTATATGGTCTCAGTCGATTAGCCTTTGCGCGAGCGATTGGCTCAGTCGAGCGTGTATTGGAATAGTTATGGCAGCGCATCCGAATAAACTGATTTTAGCCTCCGCATCTCCGCGACGAAGCGAGTTGTTAGAACGTATGGGGCTGCGCTTCGAAGTGCATCCTTCTCATGCAGATGAAGACGATTCAGGCTCGAACGGGCCTGAGCTCATGGTGCTTAAGAATGCTGAATTAAAAGCAGATGCGATGGTTGCCAGCTATCCAGATGACTTAGTGCTCGGTTCAGATACGACCGTGGCACTTGGAAATGAGGTATTGAGCAAGCCGATCGACATCGGAGATGCAAAAGCAATGTTGCAACGATTGTCTGGCAATACACACACCGTCTATACGGCCGTGGCACTGCGTTGGCAGGCCAGTGAGTTTGCGGAGTCATTTGTCGAGCGCAGCGAGGTGCGCTTCAAGCACCTGGATGACGCCACCATAGACGCTTATTTTCGCATGGTTAATCCACTCGATAAGGCGGGCGCGTATGGTATACAAGAGGGGCGCGACTTAATTATCGAATCAGTCGATGGCTCCGTAGAAAATGTCATGGGGTTACCCATACAAGCGCTCGTAGTTAAGTTTAAGGAACGCAGTTTCGACTTTGCGGTCGAAAGCTGATCTGATTCATAAAACTTTGGGCACCACAGAAACAGTCAGTGGGTGGAAGCATCCCTTCGATAACTATCGTCAAGAACGACGATGGACTACGATCTGCGCGCTGGTGTTGGCGGCCTTGTTGCACCTTGGAGTCTTTGTGGTGCTTCCCGATGAGCTATTACCAGAGTCTGCGGTGGGGATGAATGAGGACTCTGCTTTGGAGGTCGAAATTTTACTGCCAGAGGCATTGACGGCTGACATGTTGAAGTTTGTCGAGGTCAATCCAGACGCACCAGAGAACGAGCCAGATCGCCAGGATCAGTATTCGTTTCGCAGTCAGCAGGCAGCGAGTGAGAATGTCAGCGACAATCCGCTGGAGGCCCCCGAGGTCGATGGTGACACCAATTCACAGAAAATACTGCAAGGGTCTCTCGACCAAGCGGCACCATTACCTCCTGGCGTCTATGCGCCTGCAGCTAACCCAGGAGAAGGAGAAGGGATTGATGGAGGTAAGCTAGGCGTGCCAGAGCAAGCCCCGCAAGTGACCGCTCAACCCTTGCCTACTCCTGCCTTTTTACAGCAAGCAGCAGTGACTGATGAGGGGCCAGGTAGCCGCTTAGAGGAATCCGGGAAAGCACTTGAAGTGACAGAAAATCCTGATCCGAATGCGCCGATCGATTTATATCGCCCACAAGCTTCTCAAGCAGAGCTCGCTCAGCAACAGCCTGGTGATGGCAATGGAGGATCGCAGGCAAAGCCTGTGCCTCGTGAGCGACCGCGGTTAGCTCCCGAGCTCGTTCGCGGGCCGCTTATGCAATCACGCGGCACCACGCGCCTACGAGGTTCGCTCGCTATTGATGCAACATTTAGTGAATTTGGTGAATACCAGCAGCAGTTCTACGCGGCCTTACAGACAGGCTGGTATCAAGAAATTGAGTTTTATCAGCCGATCGATACGTCAACGAATGTGATCGTGCGCTTTACGATGCAATCTGATGGAGTGATTCGTGATGTGGAGGTGGTTGAGTCGACTGCAAGCGAGATTGCCACAATTATTTGTGAAAGCGCGATTATCAAACGCTCGCCTTATCGAGCATGGACGCGTGAAATGGTTCAAGTCTTTGGTAAAGAGCGCACATTGCAGGTCGCATTTAGGTATCGCTAGGTCGGGCGTATTTAGAATGCCGCGCGAGCTAAGAGGCAGCGGATCACATCGTCGCTTCTACTGTGCTGGAATTGGCTGATTGGATGTCGTCGTTTGTCCAAAACTGACGATCTGGACCTGCAGACCTGATTTCGATTTTTTGTCCAGACAAGGGGTGGAAGAAATAGGGTGTGCCCCAAGTGTCGACGAGTTGATTGCCCTGAATGGCTTCGCTTTCTGGATCGATGAATACGATGCGCAAACGGTTTTTGCCTAAGAGTTGCTCAGTGAATTCAAAGTTTTCAACACCAACAGGGTTTTCTTGATAGGCGAAACGGTAGTGATCAATGAGCTCGTGAATCGTCTCGAGTGCGCGTTTAGGTTCGATGGTTTTACTTAATGAACGACTGGCTTCGATCGATGGATTGTAGAGCACATTGCCATTTTTGAGACGCGTGATTCGTGGATCGGCTGGGTCTGGGGTGTCGTATGGATTTTGTAGTTTCGTCGAGGGTGTCTCCGTCTCAGTTTTTGATGGAGCTGTCGCTTGCTCGATCGTCGTCTCTTCTGATTGGCGAACCTTTCCAAGCTGTGATAGCTGAAAATAAAGATAGAGGGCGACGGCCGCGATGAGGATACCGAAGCCGATTTGTAGTTGAATTTTCATTACAGGAATCCAAGGTTTGCGGCAGGTGCAAAAGGGTCGTCGAAGCGGTAGAGGTTTGGGAAGATGGTTTGCATTTCACTACTACCGGCGGGCACACCGAACCAGTTGGCAAGCACGGCTGCAAATTGATCGACGGATGTAGTCGGGATCCAGCGACCGCGCGAGCCGCTTGGCACATCGTCGAGACCTCCGACGGAGAGTTCGGGGTAGGCACCGTAGAATGATCCGCCATTGACTGCGCCGCCGAAAGCGAAGCTGTGTGAGCCCCATGCGTGATCGGTTCCCGCAGTGACTATGTCGGTGCCATTTGGAGTCCAGGTGCGATTGAAGTCGGAGGCTTGGAAAGTAGTAACTTTATCGTAGCTGAAATTAGCGTCTTTGGTAGCGAGTTCTTTCATGCCTGCGTTGAAAGCGCCAATTGCTCGGTCGAGTTGATCGAGTAGCCCCGGAAGGGAACCGTTGATGCTGGCGTGATTGTCAAAGCCGCCGAGATCGACGAAGAAAATTTGGCGATTGTTACCGAGGCATTCACGGCCTGCGATCAGGCGTGCCACTGCTTTGAGTTCATTTGCGATACCACTATCGGCTCCATAAGCGGTAAAAATTGTATCGAAATCGATGCCCAGAGACGATTCGATTTGAATGGCTTGAGTGATAATTTCTTCGTTGGCGCGTGCGCTGCGCACGACTTCGCTGTAGCCCTCTTCGATGATGTGAGCGTGGCTGTATTGCATGATGCGTTCTAGCGCCTTGAGGCGTTGCCCAGTGGAGCCGGTTTGATAGCTGCCATCGGGGTTGAGCGCACTGCCATAGTTGCTGCCAAAGCTGGCAAGACTGATTGCACCGGTAGAGGTGACTGAATATTGATTTACCGAGTTGCCGCCTTGCATGAACTGATTGCCGCCTGCTGCGGTGATCATCATGGATGTTTGGCTATTGGCATTCCAAGTATCGTTGTAGAGATCTGAGACACGCGCACCCCAGCCTGAGGTGTAAGGTTGGTCCGCGATGGAGGACATCCACTGGGTAACTTGGTCGGAGTGTGAGAAGAGTTGCTTGGGTAGGCTGGTCGTGCTGTAGCCGTTTTTATTGGTAGGTTCGGCCAGTGTGCCGACATTGGTGACGAAACTTGCGTCGCCATCGTTGAACATGGCAGCAAGGTTTACCAAACTTGGGTGAAGGCCGTAGGGTTCACCACCTTGTGCGTTAATGGGAATCGTGTTGTCAACGCCTGCCGGATTGTAGGTAGCATTTACAACACCGTTGGCGATGCCCACGGCTCCACGGTCGGAGGCGTAGGCTTCGGCTTGTGAGTTGCCCGCGATAGGAATGATCACGTTGTTCATGTCACAACCGCCACGTAAGAAAATACAGACCAAAGCTTTGTAATCGCTGCCGACGAGCAGTGGGTTTTGCACACTTGCTGCTGCGGAGTTGATCAGGGAGAGTTGCGCGATGGTGTTGACGAGCGGGCCAATAGTCATGGCGCCGCAGGTGCCGGCCTTTAAAAACTGGCGGCGGGAAATATTTTTCAAATCCTTGGGCATGGTGTTATTTCTTAACTTGGTATTCAGGAGTGAAGGTGAGTAAGTAGAGCGCATCCTCCAGCTTATCACGGCGGTTGGCATCATCGCTGGAGCCGTCGTAAGGATCGCCGTAGCCTAGTGTGATTGCATCGATGATTAGCTCGCGTGGGTTTTTGAGGAAGTCATCGAGACCGTGGACATTGGGGTCGTCATTGTCAGATGCGTCATACGGATAGCGCATTTTGAAGAGTCCATTGGTTAGACGCTTATCAAGCTCGTCGACGAGCGCTTCGTCGGCAAACGACTCGCTGCTACGACCGCGAGGGACACGGCGAATTTGTGCACGTGAGCCATTCGACCCGCTGACATACATAAATACGTTGGCAGAGTTGGGTTCGAGCGTCTCGCGGATCATGACGCCGGCTTTGGCCCATTCGTGCGTAACGAGTAGGCTGTCTACTTTGGTGGTAATTTCACCGTCGCCAGTGAGGTGTTGATACGCCTTGTGGCATTCGTCGTTGGTGCTCCAGATGTCGTTGCCTGACGCTGTGATCGTAAATTCGCCGGGGGCGTTCTCAGTGGCGCTTCCGCTAGCGGCGACATTGCCTATCTCGGTGCTATACCATGTGCCTTCGCCACCGGTTATGCTGACACTGCTGAACTCAGCTGTGGTGAGCGTTCCGTCCAGATGACTAGTGACGGCCAAACCAATAAAGACCTCGCTGGCCATGGGCAGAACCTGGGTATCGACTACGGTCCATGTGATGCCGTCTATCGATTCGCTCGTGGTAAAGGTGTCGCCAGTCCGATTGAGTCGCACCCAATGAGGTAACGAAGCGTTGACGGCGCTAGAGCCATAGGTTGAACTCGTGGTGCCGTTGGCAACGGTGGTCAGGCCGGATGTCGGCTCAGTAGCAGGGTAGAAGGTATCTGCCAGTGCTTGGAGCGGTAGTCGTATTTGTTCATTCTGATCGGCCAGGTCTGAGTTGAAGGCTTGCTTTTGTGCATATTCATCGACTGCCATTCCTGTTGGGTTTGTTTGATCATTTCTAGTGGATCCGATTGCGGTAGCGAATTGTCCGCTTGTTGAGCGTGTGATGTTTTCAAAATAATTGATGGCGCGTATGACATCCGGTTCATTTGCGAGTTGTAGTTCGGGGCTCACCAATCCTGCATCTCCAATTGCGCCGCCCGGTGAAAAATCAGGCGTATACCAATTAAATACGGTGGGTTGCCAGAAGACGTCCATTTGCAAGCCTTCTGTGCCGTCGGTTCTGAATGAGGAGAAGACTGCTCGGTAGTTGTGATCCTGGGAATCCTTTTGATCCGTTGGGTAGCCGAAATTTTCCAGATACAAGTCGGGGTTGGTATAATCGCCGATGCCGTCGTATGGGGTGAGACCTCCTTCGTCACGGAGTGGGATGTTTGAATAAACGTCCAGAGCCCGAAGCATTTGCAGGTAACCTTCGAGTGGTGATTTTTTCATGCCAAAGGTGGTGTTATTCAGATCGATGTTACGTGCTTCCGGATCGAGCAAGATCGCCTTGAGTGTTGCTCCAAGATCGCCTTCGGTGTTTTTGAAGACGGTCGCGACACGGTGGAGGTAGTCCTTGGATGGATTGGAAGTCGTGAAGCGTTGGATAAGGCGTAATGAGATAAAACCTGGTGTGCTGACGTGACTGTTGACCATGTCGTAGTCTGGTTGTCCGTCGCCGGGCTTGCCGGCGAGCCAATCAATGGCGTCTTCGATGTCGGCGACACCTTGTTCAGAGAAGTCCAGTAAATGGCTGTTGTCGATAGTGACTCCCGCGAAGGTTTTAGGTCCAAGATTGTGATAGGCTCCAAACATCTTCATCGGATAGAGCTCGGACCGTGAGATCACGTCATTGGCGTCACTTTCAAAGAAATTGTTATTGTCCGGAACGAAAGCTTGGCCACCCCATGTGCGGTCGCCGTTGCCGTTTTCGCGGGTGAGGCTGTAGCTCTGTCCGGTTAAGATCTTGGCGAACTCTCGAATGTCGGCATTGGTATAGCTGGCCTTGGGTAACCCGTTTGCGGTGAGTTTGAGATCACCGTTCGGCCAGATTTCGAATAGGCCGATTGAGAAGAGCTGCATGTTTTCACGAGCCAAATTCTCGTCGGGATAGGTGTCGAACAAGCCGTCGCCATCAAAGTCGATCGGTTTTTGATTCTTTAGGCTGGAGAGCCAGGTGCCCATGAGAGGACTCCAGTTCACAAAGCCAAGCACATCACGGTAGTGGCCAAATGCGTGCGTATTGAGCTGATCCTGATAGTTGCAGGTGGCGATCGGTTCTTCGTAGATATCGCTAAGCGAGTTACTGACGACGACAATCTGCTGTAAGGCAAAGCCCATTTTCTGGCGAAGCTGATCGTTCGCATTCAGCATCATTTGCAGGAAGGTTTCGCGGTTGATCGATCGGTAGCCTCCATCGCTTAGGAGGTTGGGGCCCAGGTTGTCACTGGCGAGTTGATATTGGGTGTTATTAAGTGGGAAGACTTGATCGAGATACCAGTGCTCGGGATTCGAATCACTACGGTCGATTGTTGGCCATGTGGTTGGAAGCACCGGTAGGCCGGTGGTGATGGGTGCCCAACGTGCCGGATCGAATACGCCGGAAATTTTTAAATGCTGGAAGTAGGCAGCCACCATATAGTCGACTAGGTAAGTTTGTGGTGTCGCGACCTCGTCGATTTGTGTGTCGATCCAGTCCGCATACGCAGTGTTTCGGTGATAGTTCGGGTTACTGATGCGCTCTGTAGCAATCGTCTGAAGGAGTGCGTCGACACTTGCATCGGTCGCTCCAAAAGTTGCTTGGTTGAGGAAGCGTCGGATATCCACTTCGAGCAGGTCGCCGGAGAGTTGCGCAAAATCGGTAGAGCCAGGACTATCCGCTGGGGCTGCATCACCCGGGTCTGTAATCGAACCTTCGGAGAGATTGAGGAATGCCCAGATTTCTCCTGCGGGGTTGCCGATTGTATGAATATTTAGGTAGAGTGGTGTTTCACTATTCTGGGCAAAGAGTGAGTCGATAATGGTTTGTTTGGACGCGGCACCACCTGCGGAGGGCACGGCTCCGGAGGATTGTGTCAGATCCCATGGGTAGCCGTCGCCGTCTTCGACGCCATTTGGAACGGCATCACCTGCGAGAACGATTGCGGGGAAATATTGTAGCTGTCCGTTGAATGGCTCGGATCCGGGCTCCGGACCAGAGACGCCACCTGGTTCGTTGGTAATTGGATAGATGATACTGCCTGCGGTGTTGCCCGGGTTGGCCTTATGGACGTGTGAATCCTGTTGTGCGGTAGTTAGGTTTGAATATTCGTTCCAGAAGCGCATTTCGGTGCGTGGGCCGTTAATGGTTGCGGTCAGCGATCCTGCTCCGTTGGTCGCAATCACTGCATTGCCATCTTGGCTGAACGCACCGGTAAAAATGGTGATATTGTCCGGGCTGTCAGGTAGGTCGAAAATTTGAATAGAAGCGCCGTTGATTAAATTGGACGCGGTATAGCTTCCGTCAATTGAGTCCGCGATGCCAATGTTGAGTGTCTCGGGGTATTCATTGATCGCGTCGAGAGTCGCGATCACGGTGAGCACTTTCTCGGTTTCACCGAATTCGAAATGCACACTATCGGTGACGATCGTTCCGTCTTCGTCGATGAGCTGATAGTCCTCCAGCTCAGCCGCTTCGTCGCCGGCGGTTCCAACCATCATACAGCAGATGCCATTACAAATAGTAGTGGTCTCGCCGGTATTGGCCAAGGGGATGATTTCCAACTGGACGGTGAGGGGAGTGAGGACGCCTTCGCGAGTGATGGTGATTTCTCCGTTATCAGGGATTGTATTGGGATAGTTACTCTCCATTGCACAAGCGTCTGAACCGAACAGTTGGATGTCCGGCACCCCTTGAGATGCCGTAATTAAATTGGCAACCGCGGTTGCATCCGGTGTGCCGTTTGTCGTTTCGGAATCAAAGAAGAGCAACTCGTTGTGTGCGGCGAGTGCAAGTTCTTCCCAATCGGGAATGCCGTCACCGTCTTGATCGACTTCTGCAATATTCAGTTCAAAGAAATTGGGGGTGTTGCCGTTGCCGAAGTCGACATAATTGGGAATGAGGAAACCGTTTCCTTGGATTAGGCCGTTGGTGATCTCCCAGTCGTCGAAGATTATATTGGGGGCGCTGGCGTTAACGAGTCGAACACTACTGAATTGATCTACGACGTTAGGACCATCTCGGTAATTAAGCCCTGTAGCTGATCCAATAAGGTTTCCATTTGGATCACTTACATAAATGTCGAAGGTGTCTTTGCTAACAATGTGATCTCCCGTTGGAGTTCTGTATTGGAAGCCGCTCGCAGATAGGGAGGTTACCATTTCGATGCGAAAAGTTTTGTCGAATTCGACATCTATTGTAATATCGCTGCCGCCGGAACCGCCGGCTCTCACTTCAGCAATAGTTCCAGATGACCGGTCTTCTAGATCGATTCGTGGGCCTTCCTGATTGCTGTCGTTTTGATTCATCCAAAACAACGGTGTATGTTGAGCTCCGGCGCTCATATTAAACAGCCAAGTTGCGTAGAGGTGTTCGGTAGTTGGGGTATGGTATATGCGTTCTTGAGACAAAGTTCCGAGGTCAGATGTGACGCGTTCAGCATAGCCGCTCATGTCTAGAGTGCCGGTGACCAGTCCCGCACTGTTGACCCATATCTGACCCGTTTGACCGACGCTGTCATAGTCATGTTCACGCAAGACGCTGTGAGTTTGCGTTTCGCTGTGGAAGTAAAGTTTGTTCAGATCGTCCGAATCAATGAGCTCGATACCGCTCAGTCCAGGGCCAGACCACGCGATTTGCATGTGCTGCTTGGGAATCGCGCCGACATAATTGATGGTGATAAGGTATGGCGTATCTGCGGTGAGTGGGAGTTGTGTGGATCGCTGAGTTGCGTAAGTTTCCCATTCGCCGGGTTGGATGCCGGTTTGCGCAGGGAGCACTTCCGCGATTTTGAAAGGAGACGCCACCGTAGGCGGCAAATTGATAAAGACTTCAGCGGGGCCGCCGGAGCTTAAGTAAAAGGTGTAATTCCCTGACTCGGGCGTATTGACCCAGAATCGTATCTGCGCCCCGTAGCCTGTCGCCAAAAACGCGGGTGCTTCCGGCTTGTTTTGATACATTGTGCCATCGGGAGTTTGTGGGAATGTAGCGAATGCTTTCAGCGTATCGACGGTGTTGGCGGGGAGGTCGGCCCAAAAATCGATTTGAATTGGGCTGTAGGTTTCCGCGAGACCGTCTTTTTGTATGAAGAGTTCCCGAACGGCACCATGTCCCGGCCAGCCCTTGTTGATGGGATCGAATGCACTCAGATCCCGCGAGTGGTTGACGCTATAATGCTTTCCCTGAAGTGTCTGAAATTGCAGATGTATGTCGTCGGGACTGTTTTGAATCACGACGGGCAGTAAGGAAGGGCGGCTTTCGCTGCTGAAAGGATCCGTTCCTGCGATGCATTCTTCAAGGTTGGTAAAGCGGTCGCCATCGTCGTCCGCGTTCAGGATGAGATCGCTGGCGTTGAAACGCTGTTCCCATACATCGCTCAATCCGTTGCTGTTCTCATCGATCGCATGTGCACCACAGCAAATCGATAAGCTGGCTGCTAAAAATAAGTAGAGTGGTCGCTTCATTGGCTAAAGTGGGAGGACCCCCTTGCGAGTGAGGGGGCAAGCGCATGGGGTGCCAAACAGTCTACACGTATTGAAGCGAAATGGGCAGGCCTAAATGACTTAAATGCTGATCCATCGCTGTTTTACATGTTTTATTTACGCTGGGTAGGGAGAAATGATCGTGTTCAAATGGAGGATGGACCTTATTTTGGTCCAAAAACGGACGGATGAATTTTTGATTTCAATGCGCTTGAGCATAAAAAAGGCACCGTTTAGGTGCCTTTAGTTTTTGAAATGTTTTTTTAATCCCAGGAGTAAATCATTCTAGAATAGTAGGTGGTATCTAACTTTTCTGGAGCAGCGGGCTGGCTGTTGTATTCATTTTTGACTCCCATGCGTATTTTCCAGTTTTCGCCATTACCGATTGGGATTACGATTCCACTGTCGTGCACGACACGGTAAACCGCAAAGTCGTCAACACTGGGGACGAAGGTCAGATCGTTCTCCATTGAGAAGAAGTCTTTATATTTGTAGGTGTGTGCGAGGCCGAAGTCCAATGTCGCTGAGGATTCGTTCTCAATATTGTCTTCGTATGCGGTGTAGCGATAGCCGATACCGGACCGTGCAACAAGGGTTTGCTGCTCTTTATTGATTATTCGAAAGGACATACCAGCTCCATTGGTGGAGCGCAGATCGATTTGGTCGATGGGATCTTGCTCAAGTTCTGTGCGCACATACCAACCGTAGTGTTCGCTGAAGAAGGACTCATAGGAAACGCCGCCTGCGATGCGATCTTCGGTTTTGTCGCCATTCTTTTCGCGTTGCTCATACTCTCCGAAGAACGCGAGCTCGTCGTTTGGGCTTTTGAGTTTTGCTTCGAATTGTAAGCCAAGGCTAAACTCCTCGGTGTTGCCATCTTTGCCAAGTAGGTCGACGCCGCCACGGAATTTCCACTTGCGGCGCTCTGCTTCTTCTTTTTCGCGTAGGGCAATGATTGCGGGGTCTTCTCCTGCGGTGCTCCAAGAAGCCGAGACGCGTGCCATGTCGGTTTCTAGGACGCCATCTTCAGATTGGATTTTGAGCTTTCCATTGCCTGTCGATTCGACTGGTCCAGCCATCGTTGTGCCGCTTGCCAAGCGAACGAATACGGGGTTCTCGGTATCGAATGAGGCGACTTGTTCCTGTTGGATCTCGAGTTTTCCCGCATAGCTCGTTTCTAGGTGGATCACGCCAGCATCGATCAGTGTAATAGAGCCTGTTAGCCGCGCGCCGTCTTTGGTGGTCACGGTGTCGGCATGTGTGTATGTGCTGGTGATACAGAGGGCGATGCCCAGTGCGAGAAGTGTCTTTTGAACGGTCATGTTGAAATGAGATTCGTAGCTTTCGGGTATGCGTATTGTTGCAAAAAATACGGATTCCCCGTCAGAGGAATCCGTAAGTAGCAAATTGCGAACCGATTACTCGGATTTGATTAAAATTTCCTTCGCGCTCAAGCCTTGCTTGATCATTGGTAAAACGTGTTCGGTGTAGGGCACGATCACTTCGAGGACGTAGGGGCCATCGTGTGCGATCATTTCTTCGATAGCACCTTTGAGGTCTTCACGTTTGACGACTCGCTTGCCTGCCACGCCGAAACCTTCGGAGATCTTTACGAAATCTGGATAGATTGCGTCGAGATTGTCTGGCCCGCCGATATTGTCTTTGTCACAGAGGATGGTTTGTCCGCGAACACTTTCGTAGAGTAAGTCTTCCCACTGAACCACCATGCCAAGGTGTTGGTTGTTTAGGATGATAGTCTTGGCGTTGATCTTTTCGATCTTAGCAGTCGCCAGTTCTTGGATATTCATCATGAAGCAGCCGTCACCATCGATATTGACGACGAGCTTATCAGGAAAAGCGACTTGTGCGCCGATGGCTGCCGGAAGACCGAAGCCCATAGTGCCGAGACCGAGCGAGCTGATGTAAGTGCGTGGCTCACGGAATTTAAAGAACTGTGCGGCCCACATTTGGTGTTGTCCCACACCAGTCGTGATGATCGCATCGCCCTTGGTGACTTCGTAGAGTGCTTCGATCGCCTCTTGTTGGGTGATGTGACCAGTCTTGTCGTAGCTGAATGGATATTCTTTTTTCCATCCTTCGATGGTTGCATTCCATTTGCTGATGTCGGGCTTTTTGAATTTGCCCGCCTTGACGAGCTCCGTCATACGCTTGAGCGCATATTTCACATCCGAGTGAATCGGGTGCTGCACGCGCTTGTTTTTGTTGTGCTCGGAAACATCGATGTCGATATGGACGATTTCTGCATCCGGAGCGAATTTGGAAACAAGTCCGGTGATACGGTCGTCGAAACGAGCCCCTGCGCAAACAAGGATGTCGCTGTCGCAGACAGCCCAGTTGCCAGCAACCGTGCCGTGCATGCCGAACCAGTAGAGTGATTGTGGGTGCTCCGCATCAAATGCGCCAAGGCCCATGAGTGTCGAGGCAACAGGTAGGCCTGTGACTTCGGCAAATTCACGTAGTTCAAGGTGTGCATCCGCAGAAATGATACCGCCACCGATATAGAGCACTGGACGCTCTGCACCGCTAATCAAATCGAGCACTACGAGGAGTTCTTCGTCGCTTGCTTCAGGCTTAGTGGATTCGATTTTGTAGCCTGGGATATCGATCTCGGCTGGGAAAGTGGGCGCGTAGATGGCTTGTTGCACATCCTTAGGGATGTCGATCACAACAGGGCCAGGGCGGCCAGTGGTTGCAATGTGAAAGGCTTCTTTAACGACGCGTGGAAGGTCTTCCTTGTCCAATACGAGGAAGCTGTGCTTCACGATCGGTAAGGTCATGCCAAAGAAGTCGGTTTCCTGAAAAGCAGTTTTTCCAATAAACTGTTGATAGACTTGACCTGTGATCGCGATGAGCGGGATGCTATCCATGTAAGCATCTGCAATACAGGTCACGAGATTTGTCGCTCCAGGGCCAGAAGTGGCCATGCAGACACTGGCTTCACCCTTAGCGCGGGCATAGCCGTGAGCCATAAAGCCACCGCCTTGTTCGAACCGAGGAAGGATGGTGCGGATCTTTTCACTCTTAGTGAGCGCTTGGTGCAACTCCATAGACGCACCACCCGGATAGGCAAAGACCACATCCACACCCTCGCGCTCTAGAGAGGCGACCAAGACATCTGCACCCTTCATTTCGGGTCCAATTTCGTCCTGCTTAGGGAAGTCGATAGCTGTATCGGTTTTCATTATGATGTGGTTGTTTTACGTTGTGTTCTAGGAGCGAGCCGAAGCGCTCGCGTGAAAGGGCAAGGAAGAAGACAGTAAATTGGCATCAAATCAAGCTCGTAAGACGATTCTAAGGTTGCAGGCACATTCTTTCAGTTTTTTTCTCCGAATT